>ERZ1026998.1-NODE-1-length-168800-cov-12.795816_pt1 | contig 168800 bp, 140 predicted proteins | sample MGYA00519288_ERZ1026998 | MGnify/ENA primary metagenome ERZ1026998 (study PRJEB26926, sample SAMN06164454) | human gut metagenome | biome: ENVO:00009003; feature: ENVO:2100002; material: ENVO:00002003 | host: Homo sapiens | place: USA | collected 2012 ...
CTCGTGGGCTCGGAGATGTGTATAAGAGACAGGAATAATGTACGCGTACATTATATTATATATTACTTCAGCTGATACGTGATACCTACGCTGCCGTAGATAGGATACATCGTCTGCTCGATGGTCTCGAAATCTTTCTTGAAGATGCCGTTCAGACCCCAGCTCAGGTCGGCGCAGAGGCCCCAACGGTTGTTCAAGCGCCAGTCTATTCCGAAATCTACGCCCACCTGCCAGTTGCGCATGTCATCGCTGAAATCGTAATCACCACGCTCGCCTTCATCATGACCCAACTTTACCTTTTGTCCGGTAGGATCGCCCTTAGGATGACCTTCCTCCTGGCGGCGCAAGTAACCATCGTATGCCCAGCCTTCAAACTTCTTTGATGTTACATAGCTAACATACGGACCCAACTTGAAACGGAGGTTGTCGCAAATGTCGTATGTTGCCTGCAATGGTACTGTGATAAGACTCATGTCTACCTTCGTAACCACGTTGCCTGTAAATATACCTTTCAGTTCTTCTCCGCCACGTACTATTCTCATATAATAGTTTTTTACGCCTGCATCAATCTTCATGCCCTTGTTTTCGAAGTGAAGTCCTCCGACGAATCCCCATTTGCCTGAAAGTGGGTGATAAGCATCGATACCCAGACTGAAGTTAGGTTGCAGGGTATAGCTGTGTAGTGTACGGATGGTGGCTGGAAGACCGATAGGGGCAGTGCCTCCAATATTATACGCCACGCGAGCCTGATACTGGTAGCCGTGGAGATATTTGTTCCACGAGGTGCGCTTGCTTTCTTCTACCTGCTTGTGCTCCTCTGTCCTCTGATTCTCATTTTCTTCTGCCCATGTAGCAGTGCCCCATGTCAGCAGGAGAGCTAATATTGTTATCTTCTTCATTATATAGTTTCCTCCTTAGCTTATTCGCAAATCAACTTGAAACTGTCTATCCAAAGTGTACTACCTACGGCACCCAGGAAGTTAGCTCCATCTGAACTGGATGAACTGACAATAGTGAGACTGTAGCCACCATTCTTCAACTTGATTGGGTCTATGGCTTTCTTATACTTGAAATCTACGCTGAAGTGATGCCATTTCCATGTGTTTCCAATAGCAACTTTTCCGTTGTCATCATGGGTTTCACCTACCAGGGCAAGTGCTACTATCTGTTTGCTGGTCTGTACATTATCTCCGTAGAGCAATACGGCATTTCCTTTTTCATCGATGTTCTCATAGAGTACAGCATAAATGGTTCCGTAGTCATGGCGGTCAAGTTCTTGCATATTCTTGTCGGTGAATTTTTCGCCAGCCTGATACTTATACCAGCCTTCCAACTTTACCGGTTTGGCACTAAAACTGAATGGGCGACCGAACTTTGTTGCCTTCATAGCATCGTTCAGTGCATCGGTGGCATCAAACTGTCCGATGAAAAGGTTGCCGGCAGCGATAGGCTTGTGTACTATGTCTGCGAGCTTGCTGGTGCGCTTAGTAGTGAGCTTCACGCCTTTGCCCTTATAGCCGTCTTTTATCATCACGGTAGGATATTCCTCTGGTTTAGCTGATGGGTTGCTGATATTGAATCCTGAGTTTCCGGTTGCCCAGATGCCGAGAATATCTCCATTCCAATTTTCCTGCCAGTTGTAGTATCCCTTGCTGAGGTATGCGTCTTCAAATTCGAATTCTTTCTCTTTTGGCATAGTAGTCTGTCCCTTCTTGATGCTTACCTGATAGGTGCGACTCCATTGCTTGTTTTCCGATGTAACCACGTATGTAACTGGACCTTTGGAGAAATCGTGTACGCTTCCGCTTTCCGGCTGGATTGTGGCTCCTTGAGTAAGTCGAAACATAGGCGCCTGCTTTTTGAGGTCTGCGAATTGCGTCATCGTGAACTCGATTTTTGTCGTATCACTCTGCACATTGACCAATGTATCAGATGGATTAGTAAACAATAAGTTCAATAAAATCTTGTTGTCTGCATGTATGTATGCCTGCTCGATGTCGCATTCGGCATTGAGTGGTTCTTCCTTAAAGCAGGAGGAGAGGGTAGTGATACAACTCATTGATAGAGCAGCTACTATAAATCTTGACTGTTTCATATCTTGAACTTTCTTTTCCTTTTGTAATCTGGAGAATCGCTTCTCTTTCTTTGCTGATAATTCTTGAGAGAATGATTTCTCTAGCTCATATAAATTATTGCTTTATCGGTTGCAAAGATAAACATAAAACTCGAAACCGCCAAAGGTTTTTTGTGATTTTCGACATGTTTTGATAGAAAAATACCATGAATTAGTGGTTTTAGGACATGAATTAGTCGAGATGAGTTTACCGAAGATGGCAGATAGTGTCCGATAGTTTATTTTTTTTAATACACATAATAAAAAAGGGGACTGAAATCTCATTACTGAAATTTCAGTCCCCTGAATGTTATTTAGCTAATGAATAGCAAATGCCTGATCTGTTTAAGATTAAGCCTTGCCCTCCATCTGAGCCTTCAACTTAGCGAGTGCATCGATATCACCGAGTGATGTGCTAGCAGCAACGTTGTTGATCATAGCTGTCTCGTTGTTGCTCTTGCGACCGCCGTTTGCACGCTTGTGAGCTGGTTTAGCAACTGGCTCGTTACCCTCCTCGAATGTACGAGAGTGAGAGAGGATGATGCGTTTTGTCTCCTTAACGAACTCGATAACCTTGAAGTCGAGAGTTTCGCCCTTCTTAGCCACTGTGCCGTCCTCCTTAGTGAGGTGCTTAGGAGTAGCGAAACCTTCACCACCCTCAGCGAGAGCTACAACAGCACCCTTGTCCATCAACTCAGTGATAGTACCCTGGTGAACAGAACCTGGAGTGTAGATTGCCTCATACTCATCCCATGGGTTCTTCTCCAACTGCTTGTGGCCGAGGCTCAAGCGACGGTTCTCCTTATCGATTTCGAGAACTACTACGTCGATAGAAGCACCTACAGAAGTGAACTCAGATGGGTGCTTAACCTTCTTAGTCCAAGAGAGGTCAGAGATGTGGATCAAACCATCAACACCTTCCTCAAGCTCTACGAAGATACCGAAGTTAGTGAAGTTGCGAACCTTAGCTGTGTGCTTGCTACCAACAGGATACTTAGTCTCAATAGCCTCCCATGGATCTTCCTTGAGCTGCTTGATACCAAGGCTCATCTTGCGCTCAGCGCGGTCGAGAGTCAGGATAACTGCCTCTACCTCGTCACCTACCTTCATGAAGTCCTGAGCAGAACGCAAGTGCTGGCTCCAAGACATCTCAGATACGTGGATCAAGCCCTCTACACCTGGAGCAATCTCAACGAATGCACCATAGTCAGCCATAACCACTACCTTACCCTTCACGTGATCACCTACCTTGAGGTTCTCGTCGAGGGCATCCCATGGATGTGGAGTGAGCTGCTTCAAACCGAGAGCGATACGCTTCTTCTCCTCATCGAAGTCGAGGATAACAACGTTGATCTTCTGGTCGAGAGATACAACCTCGTGTGGATCGCTTACGCGGCCCCAAGAGAGGTCTGTGATGTGGATCAAACCGTCAACACCGCCGAGGTCAACGAATACACCGTAAGTAGTGATGTTCTTAACGGTACCCTCGAGGATCTGACCCTTCTCGAGCTTGCCGATGATCTCCTTACGCTGCTGCTCGAGCTCCTGCTCGATGAGAGCCTTGTGAGATACAACGACATTGCGGAACTCCTGGTTGATCTTTACAACCTTGAACTCCATTGTCTTGCCTACGAATACGTCGTAGTCGCGTATAGGGTGAACGTCGATCTGGCTTCCTGGCAAGAAAGCTTCGATACCGAAAACGTCAACGATCATACCGCCCTTAGTGCGGCACTTGATGTAACCCTGGATAACTTCCTCGTTCTCGAGAGCTGCATTCACACGCTCCCAAGACTTGCTGAGGCGAGCCTTCTTGTGAGAGAGTACCAACTGGCCCTTTACGTCCTCCTGGTTCTCTACATAAACCTCAACCTTGTCGCCTACCTTGAGGTCTGGGTTGTAACGGAATTCAGAAGCAGGGATAATACCATCGCTCTTGTAACCGATGTTTACGATAACCTCTTTCTTGTCTACAGAGATTACTGTACCCTCTACAACCTGGTGTTCTGTTACCTTGTTAAGAGTTTCGTCATAGGCCTTCTCGAGGTCTGTTTTGCTGACGTTTGCGCTTGTGCCATTCTCAAACTCATCCCAATTGAAGTCGTCCAATGGCTTTACGTTCTTTAAATCTGACATAAAAAATAATTAAAAAATTAAAATTAATAAAGTTTGACTTTATGTGAATTGTATAAATCGGGCGCAAAATTACTCATTTTCTTTGAGTTGCAGGCATTTACTCTTGATTTTCTTCTTTTTGTTAGTAATATTTAACTAAAATCGCTGTTTTTGGTGGGTTCCTTCGGGGAAATACATAATATATATATACGCATAACCTTTTAAATGTTCTGGTAACTTCCTCCTCGATATTTTTTCCTGTGATGTTCTTCTCTGTTATCCGTGTTTTCATCTGATTCTATGATGAAAATGAAGAGGGAAGAAAAATAATGGCGAAAGAAAAAACCGAGCGAAATTCTCATTTGTATGAAAATGAGTTAAATTCATTAAAAAAAGACACCGAAATGTTGGTGATAACAAAATAATTGTTACCTTTGCGTTCAAAATGTAATGAATATAATAAAATAAATGATATGACACTAGTCATCCTTGCCATACTGATACTGGCATATATTCTCATTGCAACCGAGAATATTACCAAGGTGAACCGTGCTGCCGTAGCCATCTTTGCTGGAACGGTAGGATGGGTTCTCTATATTTGTTTCGGTATGGACTTCGTGACCAGTGAACACTCTTCAGATTATTCACGCTATCTGAATCTCGGAATGTGGAACGAGATAGAATCAACCAGTACAACGGTGAAGTATTTTATTGCCCGTAACATCTTCCTTCCTTATGTGGGTAGAGCAGCAGAAATCGTACTCTTCCTGCTAGCCACTATGACGATAGTTGAAATTCTCAATAACAACGGATGCTTCGATTTCATACGCCAGTTGTTACGTACCCGAAGCGCCAAAAAAATGCTATGGATTCTCGCTGCCGTAACCTTTGTTATCTCGGCAAATCTCGATAATCTTACTACAACAGTGATGATGCTTACGATGATGCATGGGGTAATTCCAAACCGTCGTCAGCGCATGGTGTATGGAGGTGCCATTCTTCTTTCTGCCAACTGTGGCGGAGCTCTTACCGTTATCGGAAATCCGGAAGGACTGGTGATGTGGAATATGGGTGCTGTAACGGCTACTCATTATTTCCTGTCGCTTCTGCTGCCATGTCTTGCAGCCTGGCTCATTCCGTTGTTGATGATGCAGCGCATGCTGCCTGAAAGAGTAGAGACAGAATGGATTGCTATGCCATACCGCGGGGATGATACCCGTCTCAATGTATGGCAGCGCTTACTGATGCTCTTTGTGGGCATCGGTGGATTGTGGTTTATCCCTACCTTCCATAATATTACGAAATTAAGTCCTTTCCTCGGTGCGCTCTGCGTATTGGGCGTACTTTGGATTGTGAACGAGATATTCAACCGTAAACTCATGAATATGGATGCGATGGCTGACCGTCGTACTCCTAGAGTGTTCCAATACGGAGTCGTCCAGATGATTCTCTTCGTGATGGGTATCATGCTTGCCATCGGAGTGGTGAAGGAGACCGGCGCTTTTGACGATTTTGCTACTTTTCTCAACTCTGTCGCTATGGATGATAAGCGTCCTGGCGTGCTGTTGCATGGCGTCTTGGCTGGTATCATCAGTACTGTACTTGACAACTTTGCTACAGCCATGAACTTTTTCTCCCTTCATGATCTGGCAAATGTGAATGATCCTTCATTCAGTATGCTTACTGATTATCATACCAATGGTATCTACTGGCAGATGATTGCATATTGCGTAATGGCTGGTGGTAACGTTCTTGGTATCGGTACAATCAGCGGTCTTGCCCTGATGAAGATGGAACGTATGCACATGGGATGGTATTTCCGCAATATTGGCTGGAAAGCTTTGATGGGTGGCGTCATCGGACTTGCTATCCTTTGGCTCTCTCATATCCTGGTGGCTGGTGCCGCAAACCTAATTATTTAAATCGATAACCCCAAACAAAGCAAGGGGTATACCCTTGGATACCTACTGTATATGTAGGGGTAATGGATGAAAAACATCATCCTGAGAGGATAATAAACTAACATTAAAAAAATATATATAATATAAAAGGTATAGTTATGGCAAAGATTAAGACTATTGGAATTTTAACATCTGGAGGAGATGCTCCAGGTATGAATGCTGCTATCCGTGCGGTTACCCGTTCGGCTATCTACAACGGTTTCACTGTGAAAGGTATCTATCGTGGTTACGATGGTCTCATCAATGATGAAATTAAAACCTTTTCTACAGAGAATGTAAGCGGTATCATCGGCACAGGTGGTACGATGCTGAAGACAGCCCGTTCTAAGGAATTCATGACCGAAGAAGGTCGTCAGAAGGCATTTGAAACGATTCAGAAAGAGGAAATAGATGCGCTTGTCGTGATTGGCGGTAACGGTTCGCTGACAGGTGCGATGAATTTCGCACGTGAGTTTGATGTATGCTGCATCGGATTGCCAGGAACAATTGATAATGACCTTTATGGTACAGACAATACAATCGGTTATGATACTACGATGAATACCATCGTAGAATGTGTAGACCGCATCCGTGATACTGCGCAGAGCCACGAGCGTATCTTCTTTATCGAGGTGATGGGCCGTGATGCCGGTTTCCTGGCGCAGAATTCAGCTATCGCCAGTGGAGCAGAGGCAGCTATCATTCCAGAGGATTCTACCGACGTAGACCAGTTGGCTCAATTCATGGAGCGTGGTATCCGTAAGTCTAAGAAAAGTTGTATCGTCATCGTGTCAGAGAGTCCTAAGTGCGGTGCTCTTTATTATGCCGACCGTGTGCGCAAGGAGTTCCCTGAGTTTGATGTACGTGTATCTATCCTGGGTCACTTGCAGCGTGGCGGCCGTCCGTCAGCCCGTGATCGTATTCTTGCGAGCCGTACCGGTTGTGGTGCCATCGAGGCTATCATGCAGGGACAGCGCAATGTGATGATTGGTGTACGCAATAACGAGGTAGTATACGTTCCGCTTTCTGAAGCTATCCGCTCAGATAAGCCATTCGACCGTAAACTGATCAAGGTTTTGGACGAGTTGAGTATCTAATTTATAGAGATAAGGGTAAGAAGAGAGGAGTTTGAACTCCTGACTTCTTGCTTTTGCATAGGAAAATGGTTTAAAGGGAACTAAAAATGGTTTAATAAGGTATAAAAGCCGAATAAAACTTTTAATTAATTTGTGGTTTCCATAAATTGTTGTTACTTTTGCAGTCAAGAATAATATAAATATATATAACTTTTAAACTAATAAGCTTATGTCACAAATTAACGGACGTATCTCTCAGATTATCGGTCCTGTTATCGATGTTTACTTCGATACAAAGGGCGAGAATCCAGAGAAGGTGCTTCCTAAAATTTATGAAGCTCTGAAGGTAAAACGTCCAGACGGACGCGAACTTGTCATCGAGGTGCAGCAGCATATCGGTGAGGATACAGTTCGCTGTGTCGCTATGGATAATACTGACGGTTTGCAGCGCGGCTTGGAGGTTCTCCCTACAGGTAACCCAATCCAGATGCCAGCCGGAGAGCAAATCAAGGGCCGTATGATGAATGTCATCGGACAGCCTATTGATGGTATGAATGAATTGGACATGAAGGGTGCTTATCCTATCCACCGTGAGGCTCCGAAGTTTGACGAACTTTCTACTCACAAGGAGATGCTTGCTACCGGTATTAAGGTGATCGACCTGCTTGAACCTTACATGAAGGGTGGTAAGATTGGTCTTTTCGGTGGTGCCGGTGTAGGTAAGACGGTGCTTATCATGGAGTTGATCAACAACATTGCCAAGGGACACAACGGCTACTCTGTATTTGCCGGAGTAGGTGAGCGTACCCGTGAGGGTAACGACTTGATTCGAGACATGCTCGAGTCTGGTGTTATCAAGTATGGCGAGAAGTTCCGTAAAGCGATGGAAGAAGGTAAGTGGGATCTCTCACTTGTCGATCCTGAGGAACTTGCCAAGAGTCAGGCTACCTTGGTATATGGTCAGATGAATGAGCCACCTGGGGCACGTGCTTCTGTAGCTCTCTCTGGTTTGACCGTAGCTGAGGAGTTCCGTGATCACGGAGGTAAGAATGGTGAGGCAGCGGATATCATGTTCTTCATCGATAACATCTTCCGTTTCACCCAGGCTGGTTCAGAGGTGTCTGCGCTGTTGGGTCGTATGCCATCAGCCGTAGGTTATCAGCCAACGCTGGCTTCTGAGATGGGTGCCATGCAGGAGCGAATCACTTCTACCAAGAATGGTTCCATTACCTCTGTACAGGCCGTTTATGTGCCTGCCGATGACTTGACCGACCCTGCTCCAGCTACCACCTTTACTCACCTGGATGCTACCACTGAGCTTTCCCGTAAGATTGCATCTCTCGGTATCTATCCTGCCGTAGACCCGCTGGGTTCTACCTCTCGTATCCTCGACCCGCTGATTGTGGGCAAGGCGCACTACGATTGTGCACAGCGAGTAAAGCAGTTGTTGCAGCGTTATAACGAGTTGCAGGATATCATCGCCATCCTCGGTATGGATGAGCTCTCTGATGAGGATAAGTTGACCGTGAACCGTGCACGCCGTGTACAGCGTTTCCTGAGCCAGCCATTCACCGTAGCAGAGCAGTTTACCGGTTTGAAGGGTGTGATGGTTCCTATCGAAGAGACTATCAAGGGCTTCAACGCCATCCTCGACGGTGAGGTAGATGACCTGCCAGAGCAGGCATTCCTCAACGTAGGTACTATCGAGGATGCCAAGGAGAAGGCTAAGCAGTTGCTCGCAGCAGCACAGGCGTAATCTTTAAATCCACGGCTTATGTTACAGCTAAAGATAGTATCTCCTGAGAAAGTAGTCTTCCAGGGTGAGGTAGAGAGCGTACTGGTTCCGGGAACCCTCGGCTCGTTCGAGATTCTCAAGGATCACGCGCCTATCATCTCTTCGCTCGAAGTGGGCAAGGTGGAATACACTACCAAGGAAGGCAAGCAGGTAATGAACATCAAGGGCGGATTCGTGGAATGTAAGAAAAACGAAGTAAGCCTTTGCGTAGAAGTTTAGATAAGTGATTAATTTTTAGTGATTAATTATTAGATAATGGAAAAAGACGAAAAGTTGCGCTTGCAGACTATCAGACAGGCGAGTATCAGGTATAAGCAGATTTCTTTGTGGCTTACAGCAGCAGTGGCTCTTGCCGTGCTCTTTGCCTGCAGATTATCTGCTCAATGCAATGATATGATAGCCCAGGTTGTTAACCCGCTGGTAGTGAGTGCGATATTCTCACTCGTTGCAAGTACTGCTTATGGTGAAGCATGGAAGGCTGTTGCAAAGTCATCGCCAGCCAATCTCGCCAAGTTCTATCTGGCGGCATTGGTCTTGAAACTGATGGCCGGTACATTGGTATTCCTCATCTATGTGCTGGTATGCGACAAGCAGAATATTCTGGGTTTTACCGTCATCTTCGCCCTGTTCTATGTCATGCTTCTCGTGTTCGACTGCATCTACTTCGCTCGGGTAGAGAAAAAGAACCGTCTTTCATAAGCGGTTCTGAAACAAATAATTAATAAACAAAAGTAAGAATTAAAGAATATGAAACATCTCAAGCAATTCCTCTTGATGGCGATGCTGCTCTTCACGCTGGCACCTCTGCAGGTATCGGCTAAGGAGAACATCGATGTGAAAGAGATATTGTGGGGTCATATCAAGGATTCTTATGAATGGCATATCACAAAGGTGGGAGACCATCCCGTAGTGATTCATCTGCCTGTCATCGTGAAAACCTCAACGGGCTGGCACGTGTTCTGCAGCAGCGAATTCTCGGAAGAGAAGGATGCCAATGGAGACCGTCCGGGCCCTTATAATCTGGTGATCAAGAACGCTGATGCGCAGGCGAATCCCAACAAGATAGTAGAGAAGGTGGGAGACCAGGAGGTTCGTCCTCTCGACATCTCCATCACGAAGACCGTTTGCGTGCTCTTCATCGATGCTATCATCCTGTTGCTCTGTGTCCTGATACCAGCCCGCTGGTGCAGGAACCACAAGGTGGATGATCCTGCACCAAAGGGTTTTGTGGGACTGATGCACATGTTCATTATGTCGGTATATACCGATGTAATAGAGGCCACCCTGGGTAAGGAGGCGCCAAAGTACGCACCATGGTTGCTTACTTGCTTCTTCTTTATCTTCGTGGCGAACATCATGGGTATCGTACCATTCCCTCCAGGTGGTGGTAACCTGACGGGTAATATCGCCTGCACCGTATTCTTCGGTGTAACGACATTCCTGATCACCAACTTCACCGGTACCAAGGAATACTGGAAGGAAATCTTCTGGCCGGAGGTACCAACGTGGTTGAAGGTGCCAGTGCCACTGATGCCATTCATCGAGCTCTTCGGAATCTTTACGAAACCGCTGGCTCTGATTATCCGACTCTTCGCCAACATGATGGCGGGTCACGCCATCGCACTTTCGTTTGCGGCTATCATTTTCATCATGTTCAACATCAGTGAGAATGCTATCGCCAACTATGTGGCAGGTACGGGTATGACAATAGTAAGTGTTGCGATGAGCGCCTTTATGATGCTCCTCGAAGTATTGGTAAGCTACATTCAGGCATTGGTATTCACCATGCTGAGTGCAGTATTCATCTCGCTGGCTCATGTAAAGTCTCATGAGGCTGAGCCAGAGGTAGTGAAGTAGTTTATAGATTATAGATTACGGATCTAATTTCATTCAGATAATAAACAAAGAAAATATTAACAACTTAAATTATTAAGATTATGTTATCACTTTTATTAGCAGCAGAGATTGCAAAGTTGGGTGCCGCAGTAGGTGCAGGTTTGGCCGCTATTGGCGCAGGTATTGGTATCGGTCGCATTGGAGGCCAGGCTATGGACGCTATGGCTCGTCAGCCAGAGAAGATGGGCGACCTCCGTTCTTCTATGATTATCGCAGCTGCGTTGGTTGAGGGTGTTGCGTTCTTCGCTGTCATCATCGCCATTCTGGCAATCGTTATGTAATCATCTCATCTGTCACTATCATCTGCCCCGATAAAAGGAAGTCTCAGGCATCAGCCTGATGTCTTTCCGGGGCATGATAGAGATGATTCTAGAGTTAGTTAAAATAAAACGTTTAAGTAAAACTTTAACCAGTATATATGGATTTATTAATTCCTGATAGCGGTTTGCTCTTCTGGATGACGCTGGTCTTCATCATCGTCTTCATCATTCTTTGGAAGGCTGGATTCCCAGCCATCATTAAGATGGTGAACGAGCGCAAGGCTTTCATCGATGATAGTCTGAAGAAGGCTCACGAAGCCAACGAGAAGCTTGCCAATATCCAAAAAGAAGGTGAATCCATCTTGCAGGAAGCTCGCGAGAAGCAGGCTGCCCTCCTCAAGGAGGCTGCCGAAACCCGCGATGCCATTGTAGAGAAAGCACAGGATAAAGCACGCGAAGAAGGCGCACGTCTCCTCTCTGATGCCAAGAAGCAGATTGAGACCGAGAAGCAGAACGCCATTCGTGAAATCCGAGGCCAGGTAGCCGAACTCTCTGTTCAGATTGCAGAGAAGGTGCTCAAGGCTAAGCTCTCTGATGACAAGGCACAGATGGATATGATAAATCGACTGCTGGACGAGGTTTCTTCTGACAACAAATAGTAAAGCTTATGGATATAGGTGTAATATCGGTGCGTTATGCCCGTGCCCTCATCAAGGCTGCACTCGGCATGAAGCTCGAAGATCAGGTCTACCAGGAGATGCAGACGCTCTTTAAGAGCTACATCGACGTGCCTGAACTGAGATTTACGATAGACAACCCTATGCTTTCCAAAGACAAGAAAGAGGCACTTCTCACCACAGCCCTGGGCAAAGAGCCAACGGACCTGAGCAAGAAGTTTATCGCTCTCGTCTTGAAAGAGGATAGGGAGAGCACCCTGCAATTCATGGCTGCTTCGTATATCACTCTTTACAGGAAACAGAAGAACATCATCCGCGGTAAGCTGATCACCGCCACTGCCGTTGACGCCTCTACTGAGGATAAGATGCGCAAGATGGTGGAGCAGAGAACGAAAGGTACTGTGGAGTTCAAGACCGAGGTGAACCCTGAACTGATTGGCGGTTTCATCCTTGAGTATGATACTTACAGAATGGATGCGAGCGTAAAGACTAAGCTCAACAACATTCTGACACAGCTCAAAAAGTAAAAATAATTAAAGTAAATAAACAATGTCAGATAAAATTAAACCAAGTGAGGTGTCTGAGGTTCTTCAGCAGCAGCTCCAGGAGGTTAATGGCTCTCAGCAGTTTGACGAGGTGGGTACCGTGCTTACCGTCAGCGATGGCGTGGCTCGTATCTATGGTCTGCGTAATGCCGAGGCTAATGAACTTCTTGAGTTTGAGAACGGAACCATGGCTATCGTCATGAACTTGGAGGAAGACAATGTAGGTTGTGTCCTCTTAGGTCCTACAGCTGGCATCAAGGAGGGACAGAGCGTGAAGCGTACACACCGTATCGCTTCTATCCGCGTAAACGACAACTTCCTCGGACGTGTCGTAAACCCTCTGGGGCAGGCTATTGATGGTCTGGGTGACATCGACCTCACCGATTCTTTCGAGATGCCTTTGGATCGTAAGGCACCTGGTGTAATCTATCGTCAGCCAGTAAAGGAACCTCTTCAGACTGGTTTGAAGGCGGTAGACTCTATGATTCCTATCGGTCGTGGACAGCGTGAGCTGATCATCGGTGACCGTCAGACCGGTAAGACTGCCATCGCAGTGGATACCATCATCAACCAGAAGAGTTTCTATGAGGCTGGCAAGCCAGTATATTGTATCTATGTAGCTATCGGTCAGAAAGCATCTACCGTTGCTGCATTGGTACAGAACCTCAAGGAGCATGGCGCCCTGCCATATACCATCATCGTAAGTGCTACCGCTGCCGATCCTGCAGCCATGCAGTATTACGCACCATTTGCCGGTGCAGCTATCGGTGAGTACTTCCGCGACCGCGGTTACTCAGCTCTCGTCGTATACGATGACTTGAGTAAGCAGGCTGTGGCTTACCGTGAGGTATCTCTGATCCTCCGCCGTCCATCCGGACGTGAGGCTTATCCTGGTGATGTTTTCTATCTCCACTCTCGTCTGTTGGAGCGTGCCGCTCGTATCAACGACCAGCAGGAGGTAGCCGAGCAGATGAACGACCTTCCAGAGTGCATGAAGGGTCACGTAAAGGGTGGTGGTTCTTTGACAGCCCTCCCTATCATCGAAACACAGGCAGGTGACGTATCAGCATACATCCCAACCAACGTGATTTCTATCACCGACGGTCAGATCTTCCTTGAGACCGACCTCTTCAACCAGGGCTTCCGTCCAGCTATCAACGTAGGTATCTCCGTATCCCGTGTAGGTGGTTCTGCCCAGATCAAGAGTATGAAGAAGGTGGCTGGTACACTGAAGATTGATATGGCTCAGTATCGTGAGCTGGAGGCCTTCTCTAAGTTCTCTAGCGATATGGATGCCGTAACAGCGATGACTCTGGACCGTGGCCGTAAGAACGACCAGTTGCTGGTTCAGCCTCAGTACCGCCCAATGCCGGTAGGCGAGCAGGTAGCTATTCTCTATTGTGGTGTTCACGGATTGATGCACGACGTGCCAATGGATAAGGTTCGCGACTGTCAGGATCTGTTCCTCGATGCAATGCGCAGCCAGCACGCTGATGTGATTGAAACTTTGGGCGATGGTAAACTCACCGATGATGCCATTAAGGCAGTCGAGGAGACCATGGCTAATGTTGCAGGACAATATAAAGCGTAATAGCCTATGCCGTCATTAAAAGAGATTAAAACTCGCATAGCCAGCGTTAACAGTACCCGTAAGATTACGAGTGCGATGAAGATGGTGGCTTCCAGTAAGTTGCATCATGCTCAGGTAGCTATCCAGAATATGCTGCCTTATGGAAATATGTTGGAACATATCCTCAAGAGTTTCCTGGTAAGTACTCCGAATGTCGACCATCCGTTGCAGTTGGAGCACAAGGAAACCAAGCGTGTAGCTCTTGTGGTATACAGTTCTAACAGCAGCTTGTGTGGTGGATTCAATTCCAACGTTATCAAGATGATGATGCATGCGGTGGACGAGTATAAGGCTCAAGGCATTGACGACATCACGGTATATCCTATCGGACGAAAAGTGGCAGAGAAGGCACAGAAACTGGGTTTGAAGATTGGCGGTAACTTTAATGATCTTGCCGATCATCCTCGTGCCAGCGCCTGTGCAGATATCGCCTATTCACTTGCCAGGCAGTATGCTGCTGGTGAGCTCGATAAGGTGGAGATGATTTATCATCACTTTAAGAGTGCCGGTTCACAGATTCTGACCCGCAAGACTTTCTTGCCTATTGACCTCAGCACTGAGTCGATAGGAGTGGACAACGATCGTGACCTTACCTCTAATGTGGCTACGGCAAAGGCTCAGGAATATCTGCGCCAAAAGCAGGCTGAAGCTGACGGACGCCAGAGTTCTGAGGCAAAACCTCTGAATGATGACTTCATTGTAGAGCCAGACTTGGAGACTGTTTTGGGAGTCTTGATTCCTAAGCAGCTTCGTCTGATGATTTATACAGCGTTGCTGGATAGCCAGGCGAGTGAGCATGCTGCCAGAATGGTGGCCATGCAGACCGCTACGGATAATGCCGATGAACTCTTGCGCGAACTCAACTTGCAGTACAACAAGAGTCGTCAACAGGCCATTACCAATGAATTGCTTGATATTGTGGGAGGTAGCGTAAACAATTAAGTTTCCTTCCATCTGTATAATGTTTAATCGGGGTAAATCACTTATTGAAAGAGATTTACCCCGATTTTATGTTTTGTATGCAAATAAAATAGTAAAATTAACTAATATTAAGAAAATGGCTTAAAAAACTAATTTTATTTAAAGTTGCGCTAACATTCTTTCGTTTTTTTTTTTTTTTGTTAACTTTGCAGCGCATTTGAGAACTAAACCAGAAAATATGAGGCTTAGTTACCCAAATGGGATTGCGGGTACAGCATCGCCTGGATCAGGGTTGCTCCGAACGACAGAAGCTTTACGAGAAGTATACTGTCTCAATCTCCTTGCTGCTTGTGACGACTCGTTTCGACATAAGGGGGAAGAGAAAATGTGTCTGTATAAGAATACTTAAAATGAAAGAATGGACAATTCAATAAAAGATATCAATCATTCTCTAAGCATACAAGCCGAGACTCTTGGCGAACCAGCCGAGACAGAGGCATCATGGTATGCCATGCGCGTGTTCATGAACAAAGTGGCGCTTTGCCGAGACTTGTTCAACCTGTTCAACAACGCGCTTAAGGATCCTGACCAGATGAAAAACACATTCCCCGAAGACATGATGGGCGATGTGATGGAATATTACGCCCCTTTCGTAAAAGAGAGACATGTAAACAGCCAAGGCAAGAAGATTGTGGTGGAGCGCCCACTCATACCCTCGCTTTTCTTCATGCGCAGCAACAAGCGACAGGCGCTATGCCTGGAGCGGGAACTGTGTGGCAAGGCAAGGCTATATCGCCAGCTGGTGGACTTCGACCCACAGCCCATCGCCATTCCCAAGCGACAGATGCAGATGTTCATGATGGTATCGTCGGGCGATCAGGAGGGGCTGGAATATTTCGAGGATGGAGCCTTCAACTGGAAGAAAGGTGAACGTGTCAGGGTCATCGACGGCAGGTTCAAAGGTCTGGAGGGCGAAATCAAGCGCATCAATGGCGACCATCGCCTCATCGTGTCGATAGACGGGGTCTGTGCTGTCGCCACCACCTATATACCAAGATGTTTTCTAGAAAAAATATAAAATCATATGAAATATCGTAATTCATTGCTTTCTGGAGCTTTTTGTACGGGACTTCTTGTCCTGTCAGCTTGTGGAGCCCCACAACAAATAGCTTATTTCCAGGATTTTAACCAAAATCCTGACACGCTAATCAATCTGAAAAGTGCGGTGATCACCGCCAAGCCAACAGATAAACTCTACATCGGAGTGAAGAGCAAGGATCCACAGATTTCACAGCTCTTCAACCTTACGGGAACCGCCACCACGTCGACCGTCGCCAAGGATGCCTATTATTATACGGTAGACAGCAAGGGCAATATCGATTTCCCTGTGTTGGGAACCGTTCATGTGGCAAACCTGTCGCGTGAGCAGGTGGCTGAGAAAATCAAGAAAGCGTTGATAGACGCAAGCCTGGTCAAGGACCCTGTGGTTACCGTGGGCTTGAGCAATCTCCATTACTCCGTGATGGGAGAGGTAAACCATCCTGGACAGTTTGCCATCGAAGACGAGAAGGTTACCATCCTCGATGCCATCAGCAATGCCGGCGACCTGACCATCACCGGTGTGCGCGACGACGTGATGGTGCTTCGTCAGGAAAACGGCCATCAGAAGATTTATAAGATCAACCTCTGCTCGGGCAAGGATGTGTTCAGCTCGCCTGTATATTACCTGCAGCAGAACGACGTGGTGTATGTTTCGCCTAACGATACCAAGAAGCGTACTTCTACCGTCAATGGAAACACCATCCAGTCTACGGGCTTCTGGCTGAGCGTATCTTCACTCGCCGTTGCCATCCTCACCTTCCTCAAGGTTAATTAATAATTGATAATTAATAGTTTATAGTTTATAAATTATAGATGATACAGAATTCAAATCCGGCGAATAATCAGGGTGCTCCAAATCCGATGCTTCGCCGCAACCAGGGGGATGATTTCCTCCGCCTGCAAGACCTCTTTTATCTCTGTTTAGCCAGATGGAAATGGTTCGTGCTCTCCCTGTTCGTTACGATGGGAGCAGCCGGCTATTATCTGCTCTCTACACCGAATGTATACCAGCGCACGGCTTCCCTGCTTATCAAGGATGAAAGCAAAGGTAGTTCCATCAATAATGATGTGGAGTCGATGTTCTCTGATATGGGATTGGGAGGCACCAAGTCGAACGTTAATAACGAACTCATTGCCATCAAGTCGCCTTCCGTTCTTCTGGAAGTAGGAAAGCAGCTGAAACTCAATGTAGATTACGCTGTTGACGGACGATTCCACCGCAATGTGCTCTATGGCAACGACCTCCCTGTCACCGTGCAGTTCCTCACCATCGGCGAAGAACACTATGGTTCGATGACCGTTTACCTGAAGGGCGGAGATAAGTTTGAACTCACTGATTTCAAGGGTACCTCTTCTAATGGAACTCCTGTGGAGACCAACAAGACCGTCACAGGTAAGTTGGGCAAACTGGTTCAGACTCCATTGGGTAAGGTGAAGCTGGAGGCTGCACCGTCATACGCTGCCTTTATCAAGGGTGGCGATGCACCGGCACTCTACGTAAGCCATACCGACCTCTATTCCATGACCAATCGCATCTTGGGCTCGCTCACGGTGGGATTGAACGAGGAGAAGACTACCATCGTAAATCTTACCTATACGGATGTACAGACCAAGCGTGCCGAGGATATCCTCAACACCATCATCGCCGTATACCGCAAGAACTGGCTCGACGACAAGAACCAGATGACCGTTTCCACCTCCCGTTTCATCACCGAGCGCCTCGGCGTTATCGAGCATGAGCTGGGCGATGTGGATAAGGATATCTCTTCCTTCAAGAGTGCCAACCTGTTGCCTGATGTAGAGACTGCAGCTCAGCAGTATATGCAGAAGAGCAGCGATTTGAGCAAGCAGATCATGGATCTCAACTCACGCCTCTCCATCGCACAGTATATCCGCAGCAGTCTCGTAGGCAGAGTGAGCAAGAACCAGGTGTTGCCATCCAATACCGGTATCGACAGTCCGGGCATCGAGCAGCAGATTGCTGAATACAATAAGACCCTGTTGGAGCGCAACAACATTGTGGCAAACTCCAGCGAACAGAACCCATTGGTTGCCGATTACGACCAGAACCTGAATGCCATGCGCAGAAGTATTACGGCAAGTATCGACAACTTCGTGGTAACCCTCCGCACCCAGCTGGGCACCCTGCAGGCTAACGAGGCGCATACCACCTCGCAGATTGCCAGCAACCCTAACCAGGCTAAGTATCTGCAGACCGTAGGCCGTCAGCAGAAGGTAAAGGAGGCGCTCTATCTCTTCCTCCTCCAGAAGCGTGAGGAAAACGAGCTCTCCAAGGCTTTTACCGCCTATAACACCCGTGTTATCACTCCTCCTACAGGCAGCAACCTGCCTGTGGCTCCTGTGCGCCGCAACATCCTGCTGGTGGCATTCGCACTGGGCTTCCTCATCCCTGTGGTCATCATCTTCGTGCGTGAAAACATGAACACCACCGTGCGTGGCCGCAAGGATCTGAAGAACGTAACCATCCCATTCCTGGGCGAGATTCCGTTCTATATCAGCCGCAAGAATCGTCCAACCCTGAAGCAGCTCATTCTGTTCTGGAAGAAGCCGAAGGAGGTGCGTCAGATTGTGGTGAAGGCTGGCAAGCGCGACATCGTGAACGAGGCATTCCGCGTATTGCGTACCAACTTCGAGTTCACCATCGGAGCGCATCCTGAAAAGAACGTCATCGTCATCACTTCCTTTAATCCGGGTTCCGGCAAGAGCTATCTGGCTACCAACATCGCCATGTCGCTCGCTATCAAGGAGAAGAAGGTGCTCGTCATCGACGGTGACCTCCGCCATGGTTCCACCTCTATGCTCGTAGGCAATCCTGCCGAGGGCTTGAGTGATTACCTCAATGGCAGAACCGACGACCTGAAGGGCATCATCTGCCATGGTGAGGAGAACGGACTGGTGAAGGATTTCGACATCCTGCCTATCGGTACCATGCCTCCAAACCCAACGGAGCTTCTCTTCAGCGAACGTTTGGAATCGCTTATCAATCAGCTCCGTAAGGAGTATGACTATATCTTCATCGACTGTCCTCCTGTAGAGATTGTAGCCGATACCCAGATTATCGAGAAATATGCCGACCGCACCATCTTCGTGGTTCGCAGCGGCTTGATGGAGCGCAGCATGCTGGGCGACATCGAGCAGTTCTACAAGGACAAGAAATTCAAGAATATGTCGCTCATTCTGAACGGAACCAAGGCTCAGGGCGGCCGCTACGGCCACTACTATCGCTATGGCTACCACTATGGCTATGGCTACGGCTACCACTACGGCTCCGACAAGAATGGGGGGCAAAAATAGGAAAGTAGAAAATTGGATGAAAGAATAGAAAAATATGTATATATTCCGTGAGGCGTTCCGTTGGATTTGCAATCCGACGGCAAGCAAGAAAGCACCATCAGAGAGACTCCCCGGCGGCATCGACTGGCACTGCCACATCCTGCCCGGCGTGGACGACGGATTTCAAGAGGTAAAGAAGTCGTTGGAAATGTTGTGCTTTTACGAAGGCGCAGGCATGAGGGATGTCTGGCTTACGCCTCATATTATGGAAGACGTACCCAACGAGACCACCCATTTGCGCCAAGTATTTGCCGACTTCCAGAAACAATATCAGCAGGACTTCGCCGAGCGAAACCCTGCTGACAGAAAAATGCTCCGGCTGCATCTCGCAGCCGAAAATATGCTAGATACGCTCTTCGAAAAGCGCCTGAAGGCAAACGATCTGTTGCCGCTGGGCGAGGATGGCAAGCTCCTGTTGGTGGAGACGAGCATCTTCTCTGCCCCGATGAATTTTCATGCCCTCCTGGAGCGCATCAAGAACAAGGGCTACACGCCCGTGCTTGCCCATCCTGAGCGCTACCTCTATATGGAGAAGCGCGATTACGAGAAGCTCAAGTTGATGGGCATCAAGTTCCAGCGAAATGCGTTCTCGATAGATGGGCAGTATGGCAAGAAGGTGCAGAAACGATGCAAGTGGCTCATGAAGCACGATATGTACGACATGGTGGGCTCCGACATGCACCGCCTCGGCATCTTCAGGCAATACTGGTAGAATTAGAACTTAAGGTTAAGGTTTGATTACTGGGAATTTACTGGCAGCTCTGTACGCAGAATGCGCTAGCTACGGCGGTAAGTACGGTGATGATGAAATTGATCACCTTCTTGATGGTTTCTTTCTTCATAGTTCAAATTAAAAATTCAACATTCAACATTAAGCATTAAGCATTAAAGTGGAAATTTTTTCGCTGCATCGAAGCAAGGGCATGCCTTCGGGGTGGTGCCCGGCAAGTCACGATGCCCCACTATCTTAGCCTGTGGGAACGTGATTTTGAGCTTGCGCAGCAGATTCCACATTGCGTCATACTGGGCCCGGGTAAGGGTGTCGGCAGGACGCCCCTCGTCATCCAGCCCGCCCTCGTAGCAGATGCCGATGGAGCAGCGGTTGTATGGGCGGGCATGTGAGCCCACCTCCAGCAGCTTTCTGAACTGCGTGATGCTTCCGTCCTTGTGGACATAGAAGTGGTAGCCCACGGTGCGGAATCCACGCTTCTTGTGGTCGCGCATCAGTTGCTTGTCGGTGTAGTTACGGTCGGCACGTGTTGCCGAGCAATGGATTACGAGAAAACGGACGCTCAGAGGTGAGTCCATCATCTCGCCGTTCTCTGTGTAGGCGAGCAGGTGATGCTCATTGAGCACCTCCTCGCCGCCAATCGTCATCGGAAATCGATCTTGTGTCATTTTCGGTCAATATATTTAAAAAAACATGTTAAGGGGATTTGCAATCCCCGTTGAGAGATAACGGGGATATGCTATCCCGGTTACTCAAGTCCATCGCCTTCCGAACCGCTGCCTGGGTTAGTGGTAGAGCCAGATTCGCTCTTGCCTGTATCTCCCGATGGCGTAGTTGTTTCGGTGTCGGTGGTGGTCGAAGACTTCTTTTTCTTAGCACCATACTTCTTCAAGTTGGCGTCGAGGTTGAGATTCACAGAGCGGAAGTCGCCCGTGGCGCGGGCTTTCATTCTTACTCCTTCGATGTTCTTAGATACGGTGAAGTCGTCGGCGTTCTCTGCACCCATCTTGTTCTTGATGCTGATGTAGAAGATGGCGAGGTTGTCGAGCTTTACATTCTTGCCCATGAGCAGGAGCTCCTTGATGTGGGTCACGGCATCGATGAGGATGCCCTTGATGGTCCCGGCTGAGAATGGAGAGTTGTGACCATGCATGTGGTCGGCGAGCTCATCGAGATCTACAGTTTCACTAATGTGGGGCTTGGCGTAGTATTTGCCGTAAGCCTTCTCATTCTTCTTGTTGTTGTTCTTCTTTAAATCGTACTCAATCATAAGGCTAATAAATTGTTTTATGGTTCGTGTTTCATGTATTAAAGCGCTGCGCAGTGCTTGGTTCTTGTTTACGGTTGCAAAGATACGACTTTCAGAAGAGGCTTCTGTACGATAGGGGTGAGATAGGGATACGATGGGGCATAAAACTGGAAAACTCAGTATTATGGCTCGCCCAGATACTCATAGATGAGCAGCGTCTGGCGCATGGTGAAGGTCTTCGCCAACCGTTCGTAGCCCTCTCTTTGCAGGGCTTCAAGCAGAGGCGGGCAGTGGTTTACCATTCGCATCAGGTGGTTTAGTGCCACGTGTTTCGACTGCTCAGGAAAGTAGAGCTTGGCAAGCTCGAATTTTTTGTATATCTTGATTTTCATATAGTTTTGACTTTTATGAATCGCGGTAATAATACTTAGCGTTTCTCTTGATGATACTTAGCGTTGCTGGCAATGCTGGTTAGCACTTGCCAGAATGCTGTTTACTGTTGGTCAGAACCATTCTGGCTATCCGTAGCTACGGCTCTGTACGGTTTCAGGTACGTTTCTGCGCATTCGTATGGACTGCAGATTGCCTCGGTGTTGATTTCTCCCGGATTCTTCTCTATCACGAGCCATCCGTTGCCTTTGGCGCGGTGTACCTTCTTGAATCCCAGTCGCTGCATCACGGCGCTCAGATTCTGGTGACTCATGTTGCGGCTCAGGGCGGGACTTCCGCCTATGCGCTCCATGATTTCCGATGAATAGCGGAACTTTACATATTGAGGGGCGGTGTCTGATTTCGGCACCTTGTAGAAGCGCAGTATCTGGTCTTCCATGAAGTTGGAAACCATGAACATGCCGTTGTGCTCCCTCATCACGTCGATGTCGACGGTGGTGAGCCAGTATACCCATCCCTCTTCCTGGTTTTTCACCCGATTGGTTACCTCTTGTCCCAGAGCTACAGCCTGGGCATAGACGTGCTGGTAGTCGATGGGTGTCTCCCTAGGACTCTCGATGTTGTCTACAAACCAGGGCGAGTAGCGGCGGTTCTCCTCGTCGGTGATGATCTGTATGCTGTTGCTGGTGCCACAGAGGGCACCACGGTGCAGCAGTTCCGAACGATACTTGTCGTAGGGGCGGCGGATGGAGAACACCAGCTTGGTGACGTTGCTCTTGAGGGCGCTCAGCCCCTTGCCGAAGGTAGACTCCAGCTCGTCGAGGCATATGAGTGCCTTGCTTGAGAAAGCCTCCATGAAGTCCTTGTCGGTATAGTTGGCGGTTGACTCGTTGATGAAGTACTGGCGCAGGCAAGGTGGCAGGATATAATAGAAGAATGTGGTTTTGTTGATGCCACCCCTCCCGATGAATATCAGGATGGTCTGGCTCACCACTCTCGGTGATACCCATGCCACCACCATCGATACGAGCCATTTCTTGAAGAAGTATCTGAACTCTTCCTGCGAGTGGTGGTAGCCAGGGCAATAGTTGATGGTTACCCGGTTGGCAAGCTCGTCGATGTAGTCGGTCTTTCCGTCCCATTTGGGCAGACTCCTGAGATATTCGTCGAAGGGGTCCCAAGGCTCGCTGAAGTCGCTGTTGATGATGGCGTGCAGCTTGATGGCGCTCACTTCGAGTCCCATCTCGTCCATCTGGGTCCAGATGGTGTTCTCTATGTTGTCGTCGATGCGGGTCCACTTATGGTATTTGCCTTTGATTATATCGCGACTCAGCACCTCGTGAAATCCCGTCACCTCATTGTGGTGGAACTCGTATCTCATTGAGAGCCACTGCTTGATTACCTTGACGGTCGGCTTACCCGAGAAGCCCTCGCCTTTGCGGTAGAAGTGCCAGGTGCCTAGTTTCTCGGTGTGCTTGTAGCATGATTTCATCACGCTGTCAGCATCGGGATAGTCGGAGCTGAAGTTGCTCTTGGCGTAGGTCATTGCCTCTTCCTTGTCTATGCCATAGCGCACGCACACCTTGCCGAAGTGGAGCACATACTCGTTGTGGGCACCGCTCTCAAACTTGTAGCCCCACGTGTCGAGTAGGTTCAGTATGTGCTGCGCTGCCTCGTCCATCGAGGGAACCCCCTTGCCCAGTGCCACCATCTTCTGGCTGTTTCGCTTGCGCTTGCTGGCACGTTTGGCATATTTCGCCTCGTTGGCCTTCTTGGTGTAGAGCGCCTTCAGGTCGTGGGTGTCCAGGCCGAAAGGCTCTGCGTCCCAATGGAAGTAGGCGGTAGGGTCGTGTGCGAGTCCGCACATCCGGGTGATGTCTACGCATTGCTCGTCGGCAGGCACGCCTAGCAACTTACTGTAATAGCTCATCGCCTTGCGTATGATCACATCGAAAAGTTCCAGTGCGGTCACCTCGTCGTCATCTATGGGCAGGTATCTGGAGATGATGCGCAGGCCCCGTTGGCTCACGGTGATGAACCTCATCATGGTGTGAGGGTCGGCGTCCGCCTTCTGTACGACCTCTTTCATCTTTTCTGCAGGAATCTTGTCGATATCCACGGCAATCATCTGGGTGGTCTTCACCACGTTGCGCAGTTCCTTGCCCCGTCCGTCCATGAGCACGGAGGTAGTGATGCCTGGCATCATCACCTTGGTTTGATGAGCGAGCTCGCTGCTGATGCGCATGTTCTTGCGGTAGTCTTCGGTACGAGCCTGGGTCATGGCGTCGAGGGTGATGATTCGCTGCAGTTCATCAAGACTGATGAGTTGTCTGCTTTCGCTGGAGGCGATAGCATAGAAGAAAGATGGTAATACCATTTCTTGCTTTTGTTTTTGTTCTGTTGTTGTCATTTTTAAGCAAATAATTATAAGTTGTTTTAAAATTGAATCATATAGATTCCGCTGCAAAGCTAAGCATAAAATTTGGCATTGAAATCAAAAAGTTCCGATTTTGGAACATAACATAAAATTTTCAGTATGTTTTTCAAAAAAATCAAAAGTGAAGTCATGGGAATCAAGGATTCCTACGACTACAGACGGACATGATTTCTGTCCACAAGTGTTTTAATCTTTTAGTCCACAACGTGTTCTGGGCTATGCGTGAAGAACTGAAGGAAGACCGTTTTGAGGGTGGTCTTACTGAGGAGGAGAAGCATTGGGCTTCCACCAAGTCAGCCATCCGCAAGGAGTTCCGGCTGTCTGATGCGTACACCAAGAGTCTGGAGGCGATGGACCGTGATGTTTCCATCGACGACTACTGGGGCGCGATACGTTGGATGGAGTCGTTGGTTGGCGAGGCTCACAGAGACGAGCTGCTTCGTCTGATTGACGGGTTGCTGGAACCATTGTCGTCGAAATGAGCGATTTTTAGATTAGCAAACAAAGTGTGAAGGGGGTAAATGAACTTTAGCGTGAAAAGTGTGTTAAAAAGAAGGCATAACTATCTGATACCCTTTCTCTTTATCTTTTGCGCACGATGTATATACAAAAGTTCTTATACACCCCCTTCACACCCAAACATACAAACAAGAAGAAGTGATTGTAAAAGTCTGTGAAAATCTGACCGAATAGGTCAAAAAATCTGTGTTCATCTGTGAATTGAAAATCGGCGGCCGAAGGGAAAGCCAAATCTGTGGGACATCGATAATCCTCCGATTTGTTAAAATCCGGAATTTTCTTGCCTATTTCAGATATTTCCCTTATATTTGCAGCATGTAAACAATAAAAATGTACTCGATTATGATTAGTAAGAATGTTGAAAATATGATTCCAAAGATTCAGCAATTCTTTGGAAGCCAACCCATCAAGCAGGCTTGGCTCTTTGGTTCATGCTCAAGAGGCGAAGAGAGTATGGATAGTGATGTCGATATTCTTGTAGAGTATGATCGCCAGAACTCCCGAGTATCATTGATGAAGATTGCTGCCATGATGCTCAATTTAGAAGATTTACTTCATCGTAAGGTAGATATGGTAGAAGCCAGTCGCCTCTTACCTTTTGCATTAGACTCAGTAAATAACGACAAGTTCTTGATTTATGAGAGAAAAAGTTAAAGATAGAGGCAGATTAGAACATATTCTTGAAGCCATCAATGAAATTCAAGAGTATAAATCTCAATATACTTTAGAAGACGTTAAAAACAGCAAGCTTGTTTTTTACGGCTTTACGAAGTTTGTTGAGGTAATAGGAGAGGCTGTCCAAAAACTCTGGCAGAGCTATAGCGTCGCCAGCTACATCCCTTGCCCTTATGCTAAGGGTTTCTGTCCCCTACAAGGGGAACCGAAGGGGTCGTAAAGACTATTGAAGGGCTTGGGAGTGGGATAAGGACCCCCTCTTCGCAGAGGGGGACAGGGGAGTCGAAAAATCTGCGTTCATCTGTGCAATCTGTGGGACAATGTTAAAAATCAGAAATTCTTTGGCAATATCATATATTTCCCTTATATTTGCACCATGTAAACAATAAAGAAAGGAACAGAATTATGGAAGATGTCGTGAAAATAGCATCCTATATCAGCCAGCGCTATGAGCATCAATATGGTACTCGCATTGATGAGATGAAGCTACATAAGTTGCTTTATTTCACTCAGCGTGAATGCTTGGTTCAGTTAGGAGAACCCATGTTCGGAGCAAAATTCAAGGCATGGAAATATGGTCCTGTTATTCTTGAAATTCGTCAGCACTATAAAGATAACTCATTGAGTTTTTCTCTATCCCGAGAAAGTCTCCAAAAATATCAAGGTGTTTTTGATAAGGTCTTTGAGCAGTATGCTCCCAAGCAGTCATGGAGTCTCAGTACTTTGAGTCATGGCGAATATTCTTGGAAGAAGGCGCGTGAGGGCTATTCACCATACGATACATGTGATGTTGATATAGATTTGTCGGATATTCGCAAGGATGCAGAAAGAATCAATATCCGTAGATTCTTATTAGCCCAGTATAAGGATTTTCAAATGTCAAGAGCATGAGAATAACTGAAGAACAAGAACGGATATTAGGATCCTTACATTGTGAAAGATTGTCCTCTAATGTTGATAATTTCAGATTGGTGGATGACTTTTATAATGGAAGGAATCCCAGTATTGTCAATACGCTGCAAAATGAGGCCTATGAGGATGATGCAAATCATCGAGTAGCTTATTATGTAGTTAAGAATAATTCAGGTGAAATTTTGTTTTATTTCTCATTGAAGTGTGGCTTGTTGTATGATGAATTTCTGGAAGGTGATCGCCTGTTAGATATGAAAGCCTTCTATGAGCATATTTTTCAGTTGAGCAAAGATCCTTCATTGCAAGGAACAGATAAAGATGCAATCAATGCGATACTTGAAAAAGCAAGAACCAAGAAGGGATTGAAAAAACTGGAGGTAGCAAGAGCTCTTCATCTTTCTTTGGATTCAGAGGAACTTCTTAAAATCTTTGGTGAGAATAACAAGAATGTAGGTACCACTTTTGCAGGAGTAGAGATTGTGCATTTCTGTGCAAATGAAGCATATCGTGATTTTTGGTATCAAACAGGGATACATCAGAAGTTAGGAACAGTTGTGTTTTGGCAATTCATAGTACCTAAGATTCTTGATTTAATGGAAATTGTAGGTTGTGAGTATCTGTTTTTATTTGCAGCTGACTTATCTGAGGATGCCGACCTGGTAAACTATTATGTTGATAATTTAGAGTTTATTGATGCCAGTGAGCATAGTGCTGCTACGCCGATGTATGATTTTGCCTGTCGCTTTTTGTGTCAGGAAACAAGTACATTACAAGAGCGAAGAACCAGTTTCTTTGAGCACTTCAATCCAGATGAGGAAGTTTAAATATTTGCAAATCGCCTTTCCATCCCTGGCGGTCCCATCCCGCATAACCTGGCGAGACCGCTTTGGTCCGCCAACCTTATAGCGTAGCGGTTCGAGCACCGAGTAGGGCGGTTTTCCTCTTCTTCCCTGAGGGGAGAAGACCGAGATGAGAGGTGGAGCCTTCTTTAATGGTAAAGAAGGACGGGATGATTTTAGAACAAATCTCTTTGCAGGAGAGACGGAGAGGTAGAAAAAACTCTTATAATATCAAATTCAAATTAGTTTTACTCAATCAATATCCAGGTAAGAATACCCTGAAAACGATTCTTATCTGGTAAGGACTCTATGTCCTTCATTTCCGATACGAAACAATTATATTGTTAGAAATAACAAAAAAATATATATAACGAGAAGTAGCTTAGTAGTGTGGGCGCTACATAATCACCCACAACGCATCCTGCAGTTCTCTTTCGGAAACTGACCCACCGAAAGAGGCTCAGGATGCTTATTATTCAAGAACTTAAAACAATGCGTGATTTTAATCAATTAAAAATTGCCGTAGCCGGAACCGGTTACGTAGGACTTAGTATTGCTACGCTTTTATCCCAACATCATGAGGTAGCAGCAGTAGATGTAATTCCCGAGAAAGTAGATAAACTGAATCATCATATATCACCGATACAAGATGAGTATATCGAAAAATATCTGGCAGAGAAACCTCTGCATCTCACTGCCACATTGGATGGCAAGTCTGCTTATAAAGATGCAGACTTCGTAGTTATTGCAGCACCAACGAACTACGACCCAGTGAAGAACTTCTTCGATACCACTCATGTAGAAGAAGTTATCGACTTGGTGCTGGAGGTTAATCCCGATGCAGTGATGGTAATCAAGAGTACCATCCCTGTAGGTTACACTCGAAGCCTATATCAGAAGTATGCCCAGAAGGGAGTGAAGCAATTCAATCTTCTTTTCTCCCCGGAGTTCCTCCGAGAGAGCAAGGCACTCTATGATAATCTCTATCCAAGCCGCATCATAGTAGGCTATCCAAAGATTATTGAGCGCCCTGAGTTCGTAGAAGAAAACGAGGCAATCAAGTCTGTAACCAATGTCGAGATGTTGAAAGAAGCAGCCAAGACATTTGCCGCTTTGCTCCAGGAAGGAGCCATTAAGGAAAATATCGATACACTCTTTATGGGCATGAAGGAAGCGGAAGCCGTCAAGCTCTTCGCCAACACCTATCTTGCCCTAAGAGTAAGCTATTTCAATGAATTGGATACATACGCAGAAGTCAAGGGTTTGGATACCAAGGCAATCATTGATGGCATAGGTCTTGACCCACGTATTGGAACCCATTACAATAATCCAAGTTTCGGCTATGGTGGTTATTGCCTACCAAAGGATACCAAGCAGCTTCTGGCAAACTATGCCGATGTTCCAGAGAACCTGATAGAGGCAATTGTTGAGAGTAACCGTACAAGAAAAGACTATATTGCAGATGCCGTGCTCAGAAAGGCTGGTTATTACAGCTATGCCGATGCCAATAGCTATGATGCAAGCAAGGAGCATAACTGTGTGATAGGAGTTTATCGCTTGACGATGAAGAGTAACAGCGATAACTTCCGCCAGTCTGCCATCCAGGGTATTATGAAGCGAATCAAGGCAAAGGGTGCAGAGGTTATCGTCTATGAGCCAACATTGGAGAATGGCAGTACTTTCTTTGGTAGTAAGGTGGTGAACGATATGGCAGCATTCAAGGCTCAGAGCCATGCCATCATTGCTAACCGCTATGATGCTTGTTTGGATGATGAAAAAGATAAGGTATATACACGAGATATCTTCCAAAGAGACTAGGAAGTGTCGCAGAGGACTGCCGCACCAGCAATAAGAAACGCAAGATATAATAAGTAACGATAGTTTCCGCTTTTCAAGATGTCAGGAAACTTGAATAGGAAAAAATCAATAATATGACAGATTATAAAACGGATTACGAAAAACGTATCCAAGGGCGAAGCACTCTTCGCTACTTGATGGGATTATACGTGAGATGGAAGGCTAACTTGAAATATGAGAAAGCGAGACGGATTGCTCGCAAGAATGGGTGTCAAATAGGCGAGGGCGTCGTTATGCCTATATCGTTGGCAAGGAAACTGAATTGTAATTGCAAAATAGGTAACCATGTCTCCATTCAGACTGATAAGATTGATACTCGAGCTCCACTTTTTATTGGAAATCAGGTAATTATAGGGATGGGAACTGAGATTATAACGTGTTCCCACAATATAGATTCTCCAGAATGGGAGCACAAGCAATATGGTTTAACGATAGAAGATTACGCTTGGATTCCTACCAATTGCCTCATACTGCCCAGTTGCCGCAAAATAGGTTATGGCAGCGTGGTGGGGTCGGGTAGCGTGGTAGTGAAAAACGTGGATGCTATGTCGGTTGTCTCGGGAAACCCCGCAAAAGAATTTAAAAAGCGCAAGTGCGTGCACACATCACTTGTCGTAGAAAGTCTGTTGGGGGGCGATTATGAAATATACCGGAAAACTTGGAAAAGGCGTATTCAGGAAAACAAATAATGAATGAAACACATTTTTATAGGTAATTCTCCAATTCGAAAAAACTTGCTAGCCAATGGCTTTGGTATTGGTGTGCAACTGCTCAACCAAATTGTTCTCGTTCCTTTTTACATTTTGTTTTGGGGGAATGAGTTATATAGCGACTGGATTGTGATCTCTGCTCTTACCACCATTTTCGCTATGTCGGACGTGGGTTTGAACAATGTTATCCAAAATCGCTTTTCCATGAAGCTGTCCGAGGGCAATCGAAAAGAATGCGACTCCTTACTCACCAATAATTTCTTGTTGGTGGCGGCAAGTTTATTGATCACCCTCCTGGGTTGCATCACTTTTGTTGGTATCTGGGACATCACTGAGGTGATGAACCTCCATTTGCTCAATCGAGCGCAGGCTAATTTCGTGTTCCTCATCCTGGTGGTCAAGGTGTTTGTGGGGATGTTTAGCGGCATAGAGAATGCCATCTATCGAGCCACCCATAATGCTAGCATATCCGTTTATATGGACCAGATTGGCAATCTGGCAGTCGCCTTTCTTATTCTGGGGTGTATTCTCCTCAAGGTGCCCGTCACCATCATGTGTGTGCTCATCTGCTTGCCGCAACTGATTCTCTTGATAGTCAAGCATTTTTATGCAAGGAAATACTATTGCTATCATTTCTCACTTTTCTATGCCGATTGGCCTTTGTTCAAGAGTGTGCTGTGGCCTTCTTTGTCCTTCATGGCATTCCCCCTGGGCAATACCATTGTGCTGCAAGGCTATACATTGGTAGTGAATGGTTTCTTTGGGGCTGAGGCAGTGGTTTTATACAATACGACCAGAACCTTATGCAATTTTGTCAAGACCTTGCTGGGCACCCTTCAAAATTCAGTCTGGCCTGAATATTCCATCGCCTATGGCAAGAAAGATTTTGCCCGTATGCGCCATCTGCATAGGAAAATACTCAAGATAACGATAGCTGTATCCTTTTGTGCAGGTGTGGGCATTCTGGTTTTGGGGCCGATAATTTATAAGATATGGACCCACAATGCCGTGGCTTTCAGCTATTCATTGATGGGTGTTTATGTGGTGGCTATCTTCATAGAGAGTCTATGGACCTCTAGTTCCGTTACTCTCATGGCCACGAATAACCATACCAAACTTGGGATCACCTACATCCTTTCGGCTTCGCTGGCCATAGCCTTGGCCTGGGTGATGGTTCGTTTTGACAAGGGGTGCTCCTTGGCTGCCATGACAGGCACACTTATCTTGATGCATATCCTGATAGCGAGCTATACCATCAAGGCTGGTCTTAGATTAACGAAAGATAAATTGTTTAGATAATTTTACCTCCCTAACATAATTGATGAGGGTATTAATAGAAAAAAATGACTAAGAAAGGAATAGAATGGCTGGATTTCGCCAGGGTTTTTGTTATGTTTTTGGTGATTGTCGATCACCTGGGATTGGAAAATCGGTTTATAAGGGATTTCATCTGGAGTTTCCACATGCCTGTTTTCTTTTTCATTTCGGGCATATTCCATTCCAACAAATTGCCATGGGGGAGTTCCTCAAGAAAAATTTCTTTAGGCTCTTGTTGCCCGTCGTCTTATGGCATATCATCTCTATGTGTTCTTGGGATCCCATTTTTTATTATGTAACTGACCATTCCAATTGGCTGTCTCATTATGTCCAGGCGCAAGTGGATTTCATTACGGGAAATATATGCGGCTTCGGATGGTTTATGATTTGCCTTTTCTGGCTGAAAGTGATAGACAAAATACTGGCCACCCTGAGATGGGGGGTGTTTGCAGTATCCTCCTACCGCTCATTTGCTACTGCATCAACACAGAGATTAGGATTCCTTTCTATGTGCTGAATGCATTCATGGCATATTCTTTCTTTAAGTTTGGCTTTTATATGAAAGGAAGGCTAACGAGTGGCGCTATTTTGAGCGTATATAAGAGATGCGCTTATATGCTCCTTTCCTTCTTGCTACTTGTGGCTCTAGTTGCCTATAATACTTGTGGCAGTTTGAACGCCATCGAGTATGGCAAGAATGCTTTGGTCTGCTATCTCCAGGGCTGCATTGGTTGCCTGTTTGTTGTAAGCCTCTGTATGTCGATTTTTCAACTTTTAGGCCATAAGGCATCCTTTACATTGGGCAATGGCACCATCGTGTTGTTGCTCCTCCAGCCTCCGTTCTTGTTGACCTTAAAACTAATCTATCGGGCGTTGTTCCATCCTGCCCATTCTGCGCCATATTTTGATATTTTCAGTGCGATGATTAGCGCCGTTGTAATCATCACCATCATGTATCCCATTATACTCATTATCAACAAAAAGGATCCTGTCCTCAACGGCATAAAATAGAGTAGGAGCCATTAACAGAACAAGACATAATTGCAATGAACCTAGTTTTTAAGATTTCCCTAAGTGAGAGCAATGCGATGAAGGGGCTTGCCATCTTGATGATTATGATTCATCATTTCGAGCAGTCTTCTTTAACCGTGGATTGTCTCAGCGTATTTAGGGCGTTCGGTCCAGTAGGCTGCGGAATATTCTTCTTTGTCTCAGGTTATGGACTGACAGTATCCTGCTCCCCCAAGAATCAGGCTTATTGGATACGGCGAATCCTGAAGATTTGGATACCCTTCATGCTCGCCAATATCGTGTATCTGGTAAGCGGATATCAGGAATATGGGGGGAAAAAAATTTGACGAATTAATTCTTTACCTGATAGGAGTCAAGTTGGTCAACGGCCATTGCTGGTTCATCCATGCTTTGGTCTACCTCTATATAGGCTATGCATTAGCTTCTTACCTGAAACGGGAGTTATACCTCTATCTGCTTCCTGTCCTATTTGGGCTCGCCTATAGCGGTATAAACCATTCTGTAGGGTCGATGTCGTGGATGGCATTTCCGCTGGGCATCTGGTATGCCCAAAGACAAGACCAGCCGATACGGGGTAGGGAATACATGTGTATCCCTATTTTCTTGGTTACTTGCTTCATCTACTATTCTCATTCTTTCATCATTAGCAGTATCCCGCTGCTCTTCAATATGCTGGTGATGGTCTTCTCTTCGGTACTGTCTATCGTTTTTGTCAAAAATAGGCTCGTTAAGGCAAGCGCCTTCGACTACCTAGGCTTCCATTCTATGGACTATTACTTGATTCATGGACTCTGCCTCACTTCTTTGCTGTCATTTTCTGGCAGCAATCATTACCTGATGCTGGCATGCTTTATGTTGCTGGTTGCCGCCAGTGCAACTGTATTCGGATATATTTCTTCACAGCTTAGAAAATTTCTTAGATTATGAAAATCAATATTCTTTCCCCAGGCCGTTTCCACGTGTTGGACTTAGCACGTGAGCTAGACAAGAACGGCTTCGATGTGAAATTCTATTCTTTCGTGCCCACCAAAAGGGCGGTTTCCTTTGGATTGCCTGCGCATTGTTCGGCTTCCCTTTTTCTCCCCATGTTGCCATTCCTTGCCCTGCAGAAGATTTTCTGTGGGCAGCAGTGGGCAGCGCAGTTGCGCATGTGGGTGCAAGACAGGATGACGGCCTGGCTGATGCGCAAGTGTGATGTCTTGATAGCAATGAGTGGCGATTTTATCGTTGCCCCTCGCAAGGCCAAGCGGCAAGGCAGTAAGGTCATCATAGAGCGAGGCTCCAAGCATATCCTGGTCCAGAAACGCATCCTCGAGTCCATTCCCTCCAATGCTGGCAAGAAACCCGTGCCCGATGCCAACGTGAGGCGAGAGCTAGCTTGCTATGAGTTGGCCGACTATATCTCGATAGCGAGTGAGCATGTGAGGAGAAGCTTCGTGGAAGAAGGATTTGATGTCAATAAATTGTTCGTCAATCCCTATGGCGTCAACCTCAAGGATTTCTATCCTATGCCCTCGGCTAAGAAAGTATATGACGTGATTATGGTTGGCGGCTGGTGCTATCAGAAAGGTTGCGATTTGATTGTGGATGCCATCAAGGCCATGAATCTTCGGTTCCTGCATGTAGGGGCCCTTGTTGATTTGCCGTTTCCGCAGGGTGATTCGAGGTTCACCCATGTGGATGCTGTGGAACAGTCTCGGCTGGAAGAATATTATGCCCAGTCAAAGGTCTTTGTGTTTCCATCCCGACAGGATGGGTTTGGCATGGTCTTGTCGCAAGCCGTGGCCTGTAATCTGCCCATCGCCGGCAGCAAGGATTGTGGGGCTTCCGACTTGCAAGGCATGGTAGAATTGCCAGAGTATATCAAGCTGATAGACGATTATACGCCAGAATCCGTGACGAAAGCCTTGAAAGAGGTCTTGAAGGCTTATGAGCAGATGGACGGAAAAGTATATGCGGGCGAAGCCATCAGCCGCCTTACTTGGGAATCTTATGGCAAGAGATATGCTGCCTTCTTAGACAAAATGGGGGGGGGAAATCTGAAGGTTCTTCACTTAATTAGAAAATACGATGTAATCATGGTGGGAGGTTGGAGCTATCGGAAAGGTTGCGATTTGATTCTGGATGCCATTAAGGCCATGAATCTCCGGTTCCTGCATGTAGGAGCTCTTGTTGATTTGCCGTTCCCTCAGGGTGATTCTATGTTCTCCCATGTGGATGCCGTGGAGCAGCGGCAATTGGTAGGTTTTTACCACAGGGCCAGGGTCTTTCTTCTACCTTCTCGCGAAGAAGGCTTGGCCATGGTGCAGGCGCAGGCCATAGCCTGCAACCTGCCCGTTGTGGGAAGTCCCGACTCAGGGGCTGAAGACTTACAGAAGATGGTGGCCAAACCCGAGTTCATCACATTGATTCGGTCGTTTGATACAGACTCCGTGAAAGCAGCCCTCACTGAAGCACTCGAAAAGGCAGATAGGCTCGTCCATAATCGCTATGCCGGCCATGCCATCGATGGCCTCACGTGGGAGGCCTACGGAAAACGCTACACCCAGTTTTTAAATAGTTTATAATGGATATATTTGTTTTAAGGAAATACTTTATTATCGTTCAGGTGTTCGTATTCTTGCTTGCCTTGCTGTATGATTTTATGGTGGGCGATAGCAATGACTATACGATTATCCTATTCTATTCCCTTTGGAATATAGGTTCCTACCTCTGGCTTTTCATCAAGGAATTGAGGCTTGCCCCCGATTTCCACCCCTACCAGATCTTGGCTTTGGTGGCGGCACAGTTTATTGGTGTGAGTGGCATTTCCACCTACCTCCAGTTGATGACAGGCGAGAGCATACTCTTTGGTTCTACCGTGATAACGCATGCCGTCTATCTAGGCATCATTTACCTATCCCTGCAGCATATCCTGCTGTTTGCCGTATTCTTCTTTATGGAAAACCGGCATAAGGATGATGAGGAGAACACGATGTATATAGCCGATAGGATTATGAATAGTAATGTGCCTTATTTCAAGTGGGCGCTCTATTTCTATGTGTTCGTATGGGCCATGCGCATCATATCGTTGCTGGTACCGCTGGAATCCATCTCCTCCTTGTTTGTTACGTTGGCCACGGGTGGTTACATCGTTACTTTGTTTCTGCTCACTTTTGCCATGATTCAGAACCCATTTGACCGCAAGGGAAAAATGTGGCATTGGGGGATTGTGGCTCTGGAGATAGCCCTGGTGATGAACCATGGTATGAAGGAAGAGATTATCCGCCCCTTGGTGCCCTATTGCGTCCACATCCTTATTCTCTATAAGGCTGGCTACAAGCGTTTTAATTCCAAAACCATAGTGCAGGTGGGATTGATAGGTGCTTTTGTCATCTTGTTTGTGTTCCCCTATATCAGTATCTTCAGGACGATTTCTTATAGCACGGGCAAGAAGTGGGATCAGATTACCACCTCCGAGACCTTGTCTGAATATATGAAATATATCAACAAGGAGGGAAAGTATGCTTATGATGGAGAGGAGCGTGGCGTTGGTTATATGATGAATCGAGCTGGCTCTGTGGGGTGCAATGCCTTCAGCATCGATTATGCCAAGACCAAAGGCACGCAGCCCCAATATTTAGCTTATTGCGGTGCGGCCATTATCCCGCGCATCATCTGGAAAGATAAGCCCTCGGTGGTTATCGGAGGTATGGCCTATATGTTGGCAAACAAGAAATCCAACTGGAGTAATGCCAAGAGTTCTGATGCCTACGGCTGTTCCGTATCGTTGGGATATATTGGGAGCTTGTATTTGAGTATCGGTTTTTGGGGTGCCATCCTTGCGATATGCCTCCAATCGCTCTTGTTGTGGTATCTATGGCATTTCTATAAGAAGAAGATACTCTATAATATAGTGGCCGTATGGGCTTTCTCTTCCCTCATCTTCGTGCTGCTCAAAGATTTCGAGGCATTCCAGGATTGTGGGTTGAGCTTCTGCACCTGGGCCCTTGTCTATGTGTTTATTTGCAGCAAGATATTTCCAGGACCTAAATATTTGATAGAATCATGAAAATACTTTCCATAGGGCAGTTTTCGGCTTGCTCCATGAGCAACACCTGCCTGCACCGCAACTGGGCATTGAAGAAATGTGGCGAGGTGGTGGAGGTAGACTCCACCTACAAGGGCTTATCTTTTCTTTACAGGGTGATTAATGCCTTGTTCGTTAGGCTTAGGCTTCCGGTCTATTTTCCATCGTATAGCTTAAATAAGCAAATTGTGGAGACTTTCAGAAATGGGAAGTTCGATGTCGTGTGGATAGACAAGGGGGTCTTTGTCTCTGCCAAGACCTTGAAAACCCTGAAGGCGCTCTCGCCCAGTACGGTGATAGTAGGTTATTCACCTGACAATATGGCTGAGCGACATAACCAGAGTCAGGATTTCCTGGACAGTTTTCCCTATTATGACTACTATGTAACCACCAAGTCGTATACTGTGGATACCCTGAAACGGATGGGTGTCGAGAATATCATTTTGGTAAACAATGCTTACGAGGCTTCTTTCCACCATCCTTACGACATTTCGCCTGCAGAGAAGAAAAGGCTGGGCGGCAAGGTTGGCTTCATAGGGAGCTGGGAAAAGGAGCGATGTGAGTCTGTCCTCTTTTTGGTTCAGAACGGTGTTCCTGTAAGGGTGTGGGGTGGTGGCAAATGGTTGGAATATAAGGGCAAATACCCATTGTTGCAGATTGAGGACTGCGGGCTGTTTTCCGAAGACTATAACAAGGCGCTTTCTGCCTTTGACATCTCCCTTTGTTTCCTTCGCAAGATCAATTTCGATCTGCAAACCACTCGCACGATGGAGATTCCTGCTTGCAAATCCTTGCTGATGGCTGAACGGACTGTTGAACATGAACGGTTGTTCAAGGATGGGGAAGAGGCCGTTTTCTTCTCTAGCAATCAAGAACTGTTGGAAAAGTGCAAATATTATCTATCTCGACCTGCCGAATGCAAGAGAGTTACGGAAAATGGGTATCTCAGATGCATCAACTCGGGTTATTCAAACGACGAAATGGTTCGAAGTGTTCTCAATCAACTTCATCTCTCATGAAAATACTATTCATCTACCGGAGCAAGAGCTCCGGCCCTTCCATCCGCAGGGTGTTTGAGCCCATCGAGCGGGAAATAGGAAGGATGGGCATCGAGGTGGACTCCATCTACTTGCCCCACCAGTCGATATCTCCCAAGAATATCTATCAAAACTACCTCTGTATCAAGAGAAAACTGAAGGAGAAGGCGTATGACATCGTGCACATCACGGGCGATGTGCACTACTGCCTCTACTTCCTGGGCAGGAGGAAGTGCGTAATCACCGTGCACGACCTGGGATTCTATACCAACTACAAGCTCTCGCCCCGCCTCCTCTTCCTCAGGGCTTTGCTTATCCGCCCCTTGAGGAAGGCGAGCATGGTTACCTTCATCAGCAAGAAGAGCTTGGAGGAATGCCAGAGGCTGGTAGGGATTAAGGTAGCACAGGTGGTGGACAACCCCTACGACGACCGGTTTCGCTTCTCGCCCCACCAGGTGAACACCCAGAAGCCCACTATCTTGCACATCGGCACCAAGGAAAACAAAAACGTGGACCGCGTGATAGAGGCCCTGAAGGACTCCCCGTTCCGACTTCACGTGATTGGCAGACTGAACGAGGCGCAAATCCTGCGTCTCGAGACCCTCAATATCGACTATCAGAACGAGGGATACGTATCCGACGATGACATCCTGAGAGCCTACGAGGAGTGCGACATCGTGAGCTTCCCCTCCCTCTACGAGGGATTCGGTATGCCCATCATCGAGGCGCAGGCCGTGGGAAGACCCGTGGTGACGAGCAACCGTTCGCCCATGCAAGACATTGCCGCTGGCTCTGCCGTGCTGGTGAACCCCGAGGATGTGGATTCCATCAGAAGGGGGTTCTACGAGGCCCTGCAGCGATATGACGAGCTAGTGGAGAGGGGTAAGGAGACCGTGGGCCGGTTTAGCGTGGCCCACATCGCCCAACAGTATTTGGATTTATACAACAAAGTATTGAAATGAAAAAGATAGTTTTCTTCAGCAATTACCTGAATCATCATCAGATGCCGCTGGCAGACGCCTTCTATGAGCTACTGGGCGATGATTATGCCTTCGTGGCCACGATGCCAGTGGAGGCGGAGCATCTTAAGGGGGGGGTAGATTACTCATCCCGAAATTACTGCATCTCAGCCTGCCAGGATAGCGAGCAGAAGGCCAATGCCTTGCGGCTGGCCAGGGAGGCAGAAGTGTGCGTGTTTGGCGCTAACTCGATGGAATATGCCCTGGAGCGGGTCAAGCAGTCAGAATGTGGTCTCTCCTTTGAGTTTGGCGAAAGATGGCTCAAGCGGGGATGGATTAATGTACTCTCGCCCCACCTGCGCCGCTGGTGGCTGAACTACCAGCGCTATTTTCGGCATAAGCCCTTCTACAAGCTCAATGCCTCGGCCTTTGCTGCTGCCGACCACAGGAAGCTGCATACCTACGAGGGCCGGTGCTATCGCTGGGGATACTTCACGGCGGTTCCAGAAAAAAACGAAGTTGAAACATCCAGAACTCTCCGTGCTGATGGCTGAAAAATTGCGGCAGAAAGGCCACAGCTTTGTGATCGACTTCTATGGCAGCGGCGAGGAGGCTTCCACACGGGCCTTGGCAAGCCACCTAGGCTTAGAGGACTGCATCAATTTCCTTGGTGCCGTGCCCAACGAGCAGGTGCTGCAGGCCATGCGCCAGCACGACATCTTCCTCTTCACCTCCGACAGCAATGAGGGCTGGGGAGCCGTGGCTAACGAGTCGATGAGCCAAGGCTGTGTGCTGGTGGGCAGCGATGCCATCGGCAGTATCCCCTTCTTGGTGAAGCACCGCCAGAACGGTTTGGTGTTCCGCTCTTGCCAAGTAGATTCGCTGGTGGAAGAGGCAGAATGGCTCATCACCCATCCCCAGGAGATGAGACGGATGCAGCGGGCCGCCGTGAGCACGATGCAAGAGATATGGTCGCCAAGAAACGCCGCCCGTCAGTTCCTGCAACTGGTGGGGGATTTGGAAAACGGAAGGGAATGCTCCGTGATGGAGGGGCCGGGGAGTAAGGAATGAAAGGGTGTACATGATGTATGCGAATCATAGAATCGTTTGGCTTGATATAGCCAAGGGCATAGCAATATGCCTGATGGTCTTTGGGCATACTTCCATACCTGCCTTGCTCTCCAATTTTATCTGGGCATTCCACATGCCTTTGTTTTTATAACATCGGGATGGACTACAAACTTCGTTAAGGATTCTTGGAGAGGTTTTCTTTACAAGAAAGCAAGAGGCTTGGTGATTCCTTTCTTGGTTTATTCTTTGGTGGTAATCCTTATACAGGATGCAATGGGATGGAAGAGTATACTATCTCTCGTTCTTGAGGGCTGGGGTGGTTATGCTTTATGGTTTATCCCTGTGCTTTATTTGGCTTTGATCAACGCTAGGCTAACGCTTTTGCTTTCAAAGAGTAAGGTTAGGTTGTTAATTGTGGGGGTGAAATTTTATTAGGTTGTACCCTTTGTCATAAGCATATCATTTTGCCATGGACTTTTTCAGCCGTACCGATGGTTTCGGTATTTGTGTTGATGGGATATTACATCAAGCGATACCAAGGCTTTATTGAAAATGCGGGGATAATTAAACATATCGTCTTTGTGCTAGTAACTGCAGCGGTTTCTTTATATTGCCGTTTGGATATGTGCGCCAATAAGGTGTTGCCCATCATTCCAATCATGATGGGAGCCATCTCTGGCAGTTTGATGGTTTTTCTCGTTTCCGTGAAGATGCAAGAGAATAGTCGCCTACTGCTAAGGATTTTTTCGGTTGTTGGCAAGGAGACATTTGTAGTGGTGGCTTTTTCCCAAATAGTCATTATGTTGCTCAATCATTTCTATCCTATGCCAAGCATATTGAAATATCTGGTTTTAATGGTTGCTTTAACAGTGATAGTATACCTTAAGAATTTGATAAACAATATTTGTAAAACGAAGATATTGTAAGCTACTTTAATTTAATAAAAAATGAAAGTTCTAACATTCATAACAAGTATATCTCTCAAGGGAGGTGGTCCTTCTCGAAGTGTACCGATGTTAGTAAAAGGACTAGCCGAATTGGGTGTTGATATCACATTGATGACCTATTGGTCGGACGATATGAATACCCACGCTTTGGATGGTACTTCTGCTAAACTAAAGGTTTTGCGTCCGGATTTTTCTCGAAGCCAGATGGAGGAGTATATTATATCGGAGAAATTCGATGTGATTCAGCTTCAGAGTATGTGGGATTTAAGGTATCACATAGTTGCAAAAACAGCTCGAAAGCATCGGATACCTTATATCATCACTCCACGAGGTATGCTTGAACCCTGGTGTCTCTCACAGAAAAAATGGAAAAAGAAACTGGCGATGGCTCTATATCAGATGAAGGATATCAAGCGATCCGCTTGTGTCTTTACCACTGCGGAAATGGAAGCCCTGCATGTAAGAGATTTGGGAGTGGATGTACCTATGGTAGTTCTTCCTAATGGCATAGAAACTGATAGTTATCCTTGTCGAATTTCTAAAGACAAAGTAAAAAAGCAAATACTTTTCCTTAGTCGTATTCATATTAAAAAAGGTATTGAATTGCTGATTGATGCTTTTGATAGAATTATAAAGAAGAATGCTGATATGGATGACTGGACTGTGGCTATTGTTGGCAATGGAGAGGAAGAGTATATAAGAGAATTGAAACGCAAGGTGGAAGGCCTCAATCTAAGGGATAAGGTGAAGATTCTTGCTCCTGTCTTTGGGGACGCCAAGGTCAAACTTTATCAGGAGTCTTCTATCTTCTGCCTTCCTTCCTATAGCGAAAACTTTGGTATGGTGATAGCCGAGGCTATGTCTTGTGGTGTTCCTTGCATTACTACCAATGGAACGCCTTGGCAATTGCTCAATGGGGAAGTTAGTACTATGGGGGCTAATCTGGACATTCTCGGCAAGAATCGAAAAACGGGATGGTGTATCGATCTTAATGTTGATAATTTAGAGAAAGTACTTTTGGAAGCAATGACGATGAAAACAGAAGCGCTTTATGAAATGGGCCAAAAGGGAAATCTCCTTGTTCAAGAGAATTTTAATTATAAGTCTGTGGCCCGCAAGGTGATGCAGCTCTATTCCTGGCTCCTCGATGGCGGTCAGACTCCGGCATTCGTGTATGAGATATAACTTTCAATAAAAGATGAACAGAAAACGTAAACTGTTAATTTATGGGGGAGACAGTTTGGACCTCCTCGTGACACTGGAGATTGTTCTTTAACCCGGGTTTCGATGAGTTGAAGCAGATGGCCTACAGCGCACGCATTCCCCTCGTGGTGTTCCTGCATGCCGAGAAGCCCGAGATGCAGACGGGCAAGTATAATGAGCAGGGAAGGAGATTATCGCCTGGTGCCTGAAGGACGGGGTGAAGCTTATCAAGGATATAGACAGCGGATTCACCCTCGATGACTATCGCGATGACATCCATATCAATGCCAGGGGGCAGAGAAAACTAGCCTCGGTGATGGAGAAAGTTTTTTTTAAAATCTTTATTTATTCTTCTTATGACTAAAATGAATGGCGAGGGGGTGGACCTCTCGAGGTATCATAATGCACTGGGGCGAAGGCATCAGTGCGTGAGGATGCTATGGACCGTGGTGTGGGGCCTGCTGGCCCGTCCGCTGCCACGTAGCATGGGCAGCGGGTGGAAGCGATGGCTGCTACGCCTCTTTGGAGCTAATGTGGACAGTACGGCCGTGGTGTATTCCTCGGCCAGGGTGTATTATCCCGCTAATCTGACGATGGGAAGGTATTCGTGCCTGGCCTCCGACGTGGACTGCTATAACGTGGCACCCATCACCATTGGCGATAACACCACCGTTTCGCAGGGTGCCTATCTTTGCACGGCGAGCCACGACATCACCAATCCCCTAAATCCGCTCGTCACGGCACCCATCGTGATAGAAGACCAAGCGTGGGTGGCTGCCGATGCCTTCGTGGGCATGGGTGTGAGGATAGGTCAGGGGGCTGTGGTGGGCGCCAGGGCCGCCGTTTTCAAGAATGTAGAACCATGGACTGTTGTTGGTGGTAATCCTGCTAAGTTTATCAAGAAAAGAATAATAAAAGATTAAATATCATGCTAGACATTACAGCTATAATCCTAACGTATAACGAGGAAGTACATATTCGCAGATGTTTAGAGAATGTGAAGCAATTTGCTAAAAGAATCATTATCGTGGATTGCTTTTCAAAAGATAAAACCTGCGAAATAGCCAAAGAAATGGGGGCGGAAGTTATACAGCATGAGTGGCCAGGGAATCAGGCAGAACAATTTAACTGGTTGATAGATAATGTGTCTATCAATACAAAATGGATTCTCAGACTCGATGCCGATGAGTATCTCATGCCTGATCTCATTGCAGAACTCAATGAAAAGCTCCCGACAATGGATGAGGGCGTTTCAGCCCTCTCTCTCTCTCTCGCGCGCGCTTATTGCGGAAAAATACTTCATCATGGTATTGTGAATGGTATCCGAATCGTGAGAATCTTCCGAACGGGTAAGGCTCGTTATGATAAGCGTATCATGGATGAGCATCTCTCAATCTTGGATGGTAAAACCATCGAAATGAAACATCAGTTTGTGGATGACAATCGTCTGACAATCGGTCAGTTTACCATCAAGCACGAAAACTATGCGTCTCGTGAAGCAGCTATCCTGCTAGATGCTGAATATCATTTATCAGATACAAGCAAGCTGGAGAAAGATCATGGCGAGGAGGTAGAGAGGAAACGTGCACAGAAAGCGAAGTATGCCAAGATGCCGCTATTCTGGAGAGCTTTTGGCTACTTTATATATCGCTATATCGTGAAAGGAGGATGGCGTGATGGTAAAGAGGGATTCTTATGGGACTTTCTGCAGGGCTGGTGGTATCGTACATTGGTAGATGCCAAAATCTTCGAGGTTAAGAAGGCGTGTGGAAATGATAAAGAGAAGATAAGAAAGTTTTTGAGAGATAATTATAATATTTATATTTAGCATATTGACATAATCACAAAAAATAATGAAAATCTCTATCATTACCGCTACGTATAATAGCGGGAAGACGGTGGGGGACACGCTGAAGAGTGTGCTCGCCCAAACCTATCACGACTATGAATTGCTAGTCGTGGATGGGGCTTCGAAAGATAATACCCTGGAGGTGGTAAAGAAGATGGAACCTCTGTTTGAGGGGAGAATGAGGTATATCAGTGAACCCGATAAGGGAATCTATGATGCCATGAACAAGGGCATCAGGATGGCTACGGGGGATGTAATCGGTATTCTTAACTCGGACGACTTCTATACTTCGGATGATGCATTGGCTTGCATCGCATGGACACTGGAGAACGAAAAGGTGGATGCCGTGTATGGCGACATACACTATGTGGACGATGAGGACTTGACGAAATGCGTAAGATACTATAGCTCCAAGCCTTTCAGAAGGTGGATGATGAGATTGGGATTCATGCCTGCGCATCCTTCGTTCTATTGTCGTAAAGAGGTATATGAGAAATATGGCGCCTTTGATGCAGAAAACTATCGGGTGGCTGCCGACTTTGAAAATCTGCTGAGACTTATCTTCGTAAATAAAATTAAAACGCACTATATATGTAAAGACTTTGTGACCATGCGTACGGGTGGCGCATCCAGTTCAGGATTAGAGAGCCACAAACGCATCATGCGTGACCATCTGAAAGCGCTTAAAAAGAACGGTGTGTATTCTAACATCTTCCTGCTGGGATTACGCTATCTATATAAAACAGGTGAAATATTAAAAAGTAAATGCTAAAAAATAATAGTATAGATATATGATTCAGCCAATTCATTTTTATTTGTTGGGTGTCTTTATCGTGGCGATGATCATCGCCAATATCGTGTTGCCTAACATTCTGCTCATCTCTCATAAGAAGAGATTGTTTGACATGCCGGACAAGAGAAAGGTGCATCATGCTCCGATACCAAGGCTGGGCGGACTGTCGTTCTTCCCCGTGATGCTGATTACCATGGGTGGTCTGGTGCTGGTACATCATCTGATGGGTCTGAACAGCGGGGTCATGCAGGGGGAGGCTCCCTATGAATACCTCGCCCTGCTGGTGGGTAGCATGATGCTCTTCCTGGTGGGCCTCGCCGATGATCTCATCGGAGTGGGGTATAAGAAGAAGTTCATAGTGCAGATATTGGCGGCGAGCCTGCTCGTGGCTTCGGGCGTATGGATCAAGTCGCTCGACGGACTCTTCGGAATCTATCAGTTGTCGCCATGGATGGGCATGCCTTTCACCGTACTCATCGTGGTGTACGTAACCAATGCCATCAACCTGATTGACGGCATCGACGGTCTGGCTTCCGGACTCTGTGCCATCTCACTGGTGGCACTGGCGGGTCTGCACATCTGGCTGCATCTGTTTTCCTTTGCCCTGCTCTGCATTACGGCGCTGGGTGTGATTATCCCTTTCTGGTTCTACAACGTGTTTGGAAATGCCATGAGGGGCAGGAAGCTCTTTATGGGCGATTCGGGTTCGCTGTCGCTGGGCTACATCATCAGTTTCCTGATGATTCACCTGAGCACGGTGGATGTGAACCCGCATGTGGTTTCCGACTACAACATGGTGTTTGCCTTTACCACGATGCTGGTGCCGCTGCTCGACGTGGTGAGAGTGGTGGGTCACAGACTGAGAAACAGGCAGAATCCGTTCTTGCCTGACAAGAGCCACATCCACCATAAACTGCTGAGATGCGGACTGAGGGTGAGACAGGTGATGGTGGCTATCTGCCTGCTCTCGCTGATGTTCATCCTGCTCAATTTCCTGATGATCGGCCACGTAAACATCACGTATATCCTGGGCATCGACATCGCTGTATGGATAGTGTTCCACCTGGTGCTGGATGTCATCCTACACACCAGGAGGGCGGAAATGGATATTTAATCCTCTATATTTAAAACTATGCTATTCCCGGCTCTGAGATTCAAAAATGAATCTCTGGGTCGGGATTTTTGCGTTTGTAGAGTAGTGGATGAGTTCGTGGCTGCATGGGGGAATTTATATGGTTGGAGAATGTGTAAAAATATATAAAAAGATAAGCCAAGAAGGGCATTTTTGAGTTTTATTGCGTAACTTTGCATTTGAACATTCATTATAAAAAGATATGTCTAAGATAAGAATTAAAAATATAGGCCCAATTGTTGATACGGGAGACATCGCATTGTCTGCCGTAATGCTTATCGTGGGTAAACAATCTTCGGGAAAGAGTACTTTTATGAAAATATTGTGCTTCTGTAGATGGATAGAAAAGCGAATCATGCTTGATGGCGAGAATCTGCTGAAGAAATATACCCATTATGGCCGATTCCTGAAAGAGCTGAAGAAGTTTCATCGTTTCGATGATGCTTTCTTTGCTGCTGATTCTTATATCTTTTATGATGGTGATTGCCTTACCATCGAGATGGATGGCGTGAAGGCGAATGTGAAAATCAGAAAGAAAGCGAATTTCAAAACTGAGCGCTATAATGCAAAACTGAGTTTTATTCCTTCGGAACGCAATCTGGTTTCGGCTATTCAGAACATTGATAAGGTTTATCGCTCATCTGACTATGATTCGATATTTAATTATCTTCTGGAATATCAGGAGGCGAAGAAGGAATATGATATCAAGCATCCGCTGAGAATTCCATTTGATGATAATATGAAATATTATTATGATAAGGTTACAGATTCTGACAGAATCGTGCTTGAGAAGGTGGGTAGAACGATAGCGCCTGTTTATGCTTCAAGCGGTATACAGTCGGCGTTGCCGTTGGCTGTGCTTGTGGATTATGTTACCGGACAGGTGGGGAAGATTCCGAAGTCGAGCCTTACTGATTTAACGAGTTTGGTGGCAAAGATTATGCTGGATGATGAGAATAAAGAAATCAGTGCGGATGATGTGATTAAGGGAACTAAGATGTATAGATATAAATTCGCCCAGCTGTATATTGAGGAGCTGGAAGAAAATCTGTTTCCGAAGTCGCAGTTTGCGATGGTGAAGGAGATTGTGAAGAATATCAAGAAGGCCTATGAGCAGTCGGGGGCAAATAGCTATGTGGTTATGACCACCCATAGTCCGTATGTGCTGACTTCTCTGAATGTGCTGATGAAGGTGGCACTGGCTAAGGAAAAGAAGCTTGATGAGAAAATGAAAGAAATGCTGGAATATGCAATCCCGATTTCATGGTATTCGGCATACTGCATGACAGATGAAGGAAAAATGGAGAATATCGTGGATGATGAATACCATTTTATCATGGGTGATTATCTTGATTCTCTTTCTGATGAAATATCTGAATTATCTTCTGAACTTGATGAGATGATATATGGGAATGAATAATAGTTTTTTGGCAGGTTATCTGGCTGAAAAGGAAGTTAGAAATTGTTCGAAAATCAGTCTGAAGGAGCGTTCGACAGTTTATTTGCTGAACTTCGTTCCTCCGATGGACTGTGTGGCTTATCAAGTAGATGGTAACATTATAAAAGGTGCTGACAAGGACAAGTGTGACAAGCTTGTTGTAGCAACAACCTGCACGGATGAAAAAGTATGTGTATTTGTTGAACTGAAAGGTTCTGATGTGGCTCATGCCGTAAAACAGCTTGATGCAACATTGTCCTATCCCTTGTTTGTTCAGAACAGAGCGAAATGGACGAAAGCTAGGATTGTTGCAAATAAAATTCCTGCAAACACAGGAAGGTCTGTGGTTGAAAGAGCGAAAGTTGATTTCCGTAGAAAGTATAATTGTGAATTAATCTGTTTAAAGTCTGGACAGCCTGACTTTTTGAGGCAAGAAAAACTGAAATAAATTTCATTAGACTGCGTTTGATTATGGCAAGAAAATTATATCCTATAGGAATTCAGACATTTGAACGGATCCGCAAGGAGGATATGTTCTATGTAGATAAGACGGAATACATCTATCAGATGACACATACCGATGGAACGTATTTCTTCCTGAGCCGACCACGCCGTTTCGGCAAGTCGCTGCTGGTTTCCACTTTCAAGAGTTATTTCGAGGGCAAGAAGGAACTCTTCGAGGGGCTTGCCATTGAGAAGTTGGAGAAGGAGTGGAATACTTATCCCGTGCTGCACTTCAGCCTGGCTGGAGGCAAACATATGGAGAAGGAACAGCTGGATCGATACCTCTTATATATATTAAAGGAAAATGAGGATAGGTTTGGAGTGGATTGTGATTCTCCTGACCCAAATGTTCGTTTGCTCAACTTGATAAAAACAGTCACTGCAAAGGCAGGCAAGCAGGCTGTGGTGCTCATCGATGAATATGATGCACCGCTTCTGGATGTGGCTCACGAGAAGGAAAAACTCGATGTTTTGCGTAATACGATGCGCAATTTCTACAGTCCTTTGAAAGATTGCGAGCCATTGCTTCGCTTCGTTTTCCTGACGGGCATTACGAAGTTTTCGCAGTTGAGCATCTTCAGCGAGCTGAATAACATCAAAAATGTGAGCATGGACGAACCTTATGCCGGCATCTGCGGCATCACCAAGGAGGAACTATTGACCCAGATGAGCGATGACATCAACGAACTTGCCGAGCATCTGGAGCTGAGCAGGGAGGAGACCATACAGGAACTCAAAGACCATTATGATGGTTATCACTTCTGCTGGCCATCGCCTGATGTCTTCAATCCTTACAGTCTGCTCAATTGCTTTGCTGATGGAGAAATTGATTCTTACTGGTTTGGAACCGGTACACCTACCTATCTCATCAATATGATGAGACAGTATGATTTCCTGCCTGCAGACCTCGGCGAGACCATAGAGGTGGATAAGAAGGACTTTGATGCCCCCACTGAAACGATGACCACCATCATACCTTTGCTTTATCAGAGTGGGTATGTCACCATCAAGGGTTATGATAAACCGACGAAATTATATCAGTTGGCATTGCCTAACCAGGAGATAAGGGTAGGGTTGTATGGTAGTCTCTTGCCTCATTATCTCACGGACAAGTCTGCGAAGGCTAACACGACCATCGCCAAGATGTCGGTATTGGTAAAGAAGGGGGATATGGATGCTGCCTTCTGCCTGCTGAACGACTTTTTGGAGACGGTGCCTTACTGTGACAATACTAACTACGAGGGGCATTGGCAGCAGACGCTCTACATCATGTTTGCCCTGCTCACCAACTATAGCATCCATGTGGAACCGCATACTGCGAAGGGCAGAATCGATATCACGATGGAGACGGATGATACCATCTACGTGATGGAACTGAAATTCAACAAGAGTGCCGAGGAGGCCCTAGCCCAGATAGAAGCAAGACACTATGTCGACGCCTTCAAAATGAGCGGCAAGAAGGTGGTGAAGATAGGCTTGAACTTCTCGGTGAAGGACGAGGTGAACTGTCTGGAATGGAAGATAGGATGACAAGATCTTATAGTCCTGTATATTTCCTGATAGCCTTGATGAAGGTATCGCCATATTTATTGAGCTTGAATTCTCCGATACCACTGATCAGGCTCATGGCATTCTTGGTGGTAGGTTTCATCCTTGCAAGTTCATGAAGGCTTTTGTCGCTGAGTACGATATATGGAGGATAACCCTGTTCGTCGGCAAGGTTCTTGCGTATCTTTCTGAGGTGTTCAAAGAGCCCTTTGTCTTCCACGCCTTTCGAGTCTTCCTGGAAGATGACACGTTCGGCATGCACCTCAGGAATGAGATTTCCCGGCTGGGCGATGGCGCCCTTCCTGTTGCGTACCATTTTCTGTGGACGGGTGGCTTTATCATCTTCTTCGATATAAGCCAGCGAAACATGATGTTCTCCCTTCAGTACCTTCCAGCCTAAATCGGTAACCTTCATGTAGTTGTGGTTGTTGTAGGCAATCTCGAAGAATCCCATCTGCAGCATCTGCAGCAGATAAGCATTCCAGTCCTTAGATGTTGTATCCCTGCCCACACCGAAGGTTTTCATCTCGTTGTATTTGTTTTTCACAACTGCAGAAGAATGCATGCCTCTCAGAATCTCGATGCAGGTACCTACTGCAATATGCTCACCCGAACGGACCACGGCACTCAGGGCTTTCTGGGCTCTGATGGTGCCGTCGAAGGTGCGTGGAGGATTCTTGCAAACATCACAGTTGCCGCAGTTGCAGGATGATGTCTCGCCAAAATAATTCAGCAGAATGCGTCGTCGGCATACTCTCGATTCGGCATATTCCTCCATGCGGCGCAGTTTCTCCATGTTCACATCACGCTGTCCGCTTTCTTCACAGAAAGAACGGAGGGTGATGATGTCGGCCATCGAATAGAACAGCACGGTATCTGATGGTGCTCCATCTCTTCCGGCTCTACCTATTTCCTGATAGAAACTCTCTATGCTTTTAGGCATATTATAGTGGATTACCCAGCGCACATTACTCTTGTCGATGCCCATTCCGAAAGCGATGGTAGCACATACCACCTGAATCTGGTCCATCTTGAACCGCTCCTGTACTGATGCTCTGGTCTGGGCAGTCATTCCGGCATGATAGGCTGCGGCATTGATACCCAGATCGATAAGTTCCTGAGCTACCATTTCGGTGTTCTTGCGGGAGAGACAGTAGATGATGCCTGCTTCTTCCGGATGATTACTGATGAAGCGGGTGATGTATTGGAGCTTTGCCTTTTTGGTGCTCTCCTGTCTTACGGTGAGGGAGAGGTTGGGGCGGTCGAAACTGCTTACGAACGTCTGCCCATTGAGATGAAGCTGGCGTATGATATCTTCGCGCGTTATCTTGTCGGCTGTGGCTGTGAGCGCCATCACCGGGACATTGCGGAAATTCTCGTGCAGCATACCGAGTTGCGAATACTCCGGACGGAAATCGTGTCCCCACTGGCTGATGCAGTGGGCCTCGTCAACGGCAAAGAGCGAAATCTTGATGTTGCTGAATAAATAAGGTATCTCGCTGATGAGTTTTTCGGGCGAAACATAAAGAAGTTTCAGTTCTCCCTTCTCGCATCGGCGGCGGATGATGAGTTCATCGGTCGTGTCGTTTCCGCTGTTCAGTGCTTCTGCCGGGATACCGTTTGCCTTGAGCGCCTCCACCTGGTCGTGCATCAGACTGATGAGCGGTGAAATGACCACAGCGGTACCTTCCATTGCTAATGCGGGAACCTGGTAGCACAGACTCTTACCACCACCAGTCGGCATGAGAACCAGACAGTCGTGTCCCTGCATTACCTCTTTGATAATCGTTTCCTGGTTGGGGCGGAAGGAATCGTATCCAAAATAGCTTTTTAATATCTCGTTTATCTGCATGATTGCCGTTTTATGTTTTCTGCCTTTACCGGCATGTTTTTGTCTTGATTTTCATGCAAAGGTAATGAATAATCTGCATAAATAAAAGTTTTCTCCAAGAAAAAGTGCATATTTCAAGTAAAAAACTTTGCAAAGAGCGAAAAACAGGAGGAAAAGTTTGGTATGTGGAAAAAATGTATTACTTTTGCATGGTAAATACAGATAAAAATGGCAAAATGTAATGTAAACACTCAAGAGCGATTTGCCGATATCCAGATGCTCCGTTATGAGCTGAAGGGTTTCGAAAACCTGTCGCTCACACAGAAAATTTATATTTATTGCTTGTCGAAGGCAACCCTCTTGGGACGTGATATCACCTTCGACCAGCAGGGCAAATACAACCTGCGCATCCGTAAAACCCTGGAGGCTGTATACCGTCATTACGAGGGTAATCGCGAAAGCGAAGATTTCAAGGCTTTCGAAGTTTATCTGAAGCGTGTCTGGTTTGCCAGCGGCATCCATCATCACTATGGATGTGAAAAGTTTGTGCCAGGATTTTCAGAGGAATCTTTCTATGAGATGGTTGGGGCGATTGCCGATGAATATCTGCCTCTTTCCAAGGGACAGAGCAAGGAAGACCTGTTGGGCATTCTGGTGCCTGTCATCTTCAATCCGGAAGTTATGCCTAAGCGCGTGAATCAGACGGATGGAGAGGATCTGGTACAGACTTCAGCCTGCAATTTCTATGAGAATGTTTCTCAGGCAGAAGTAGAACGTTTCTATGCCAGGATGAAGGAAGATGGCAATGAACAGGCACCTTCGTATGGACTGAACTCTAAACTGACCAAGCGTAATGGTGAACTGGTGGAGCTGAAATGGACAGAAGACGGCCTCTATGGCGCAGCTATCAAGGAGATTGTTTCCTGGTTGCTCCGTGCTCAGAAATATGCAGAAAATGAGGAACAGAAACATCTCATCGATCTCCTGGTGAAGTATTATCGTACAGGCGATCTGAAAGATTTCGACCGTTACAGCATTGCCTGGGTGCAGCAGCACGAGGGAATGATTGATTTCATCAACGGATTTATCGAAGTGTATGGCGATCCGCTCGGACTGAAAGGTACTTGGGAAGGCATCGTAGAATATAAGGATCTTGAAGCAACGAAGCGCACCCAGACCATCAGTCAGAATGCCCAGTGGTTTGAGGACCATTCACCTGTAGACCCACGTTTCCGCAAGCCGGAGGTGAAGGGTGTTACAGCCAATGTCATTTGTGCTGCGATGTTGGGTGGCGAGGAATATCCAGCTTCTGCCATCGGCATCAATCTTCCGAATGCCAACTGGATCCGTCAGGAATATGGTTCAAAGAGTGTGACCATCGGTAATCTGACCGAGGCATATAACAAGGCAGCTCAAGGCAATGGATTCCGCGATGAATTCGTTATCGACGAGGATACCATCAGTCTGATGAATCAGTACGAGGATATTACCGATGATCTGCATACCGACCTGCATGAGTGTCTGGGGCATGGTAGTGGACAGCTCTTGCCTGGTACCGACCCCGATGCACTGAAGGCGTATGGCAGTACGATAGAAGAGGCGAGAGCCGATCTTTTCGGACTCTATTATGTTGCAGACCATAAATTGGTAGAACTGGGTCTGACACCGAATGATGAGGCATACAAGGCTCAGTATTACGGTTATCTGATGAACGGTCTGCTCACCCAGACCATCCGCATCAAGGAAGGCGACAAGATAGAGGAAGCCCACATGCGCAACCGTGCGCTGATAGCCTGGTGGGTGATGGAACATGCCGAGGGTGCTGTGGAACTGGTGAAGATGGATATGAACTATGCTTCTGCCGAGGATGCTTTGAAGGACAGTGAGGGCAATATCATTACGACGAAGACTTATGTGAAGATTAATGATTATGCCAAGCTCCGCCATCTCTTCGGCGAGTTGCTTGCTGAAATTCAGCGCATCAAGAGTGAGGGCGATTTCGAGGCTGCCCGCCTGTTGGTAGAGAAGTATGCCGTGAATATTGATCCGGAATTGCATCGCGAGATACTGGCAAGATACAAGAAACTGAATCTCGCTCCATACAAGGGATTCATCAATCCGAAGATGACGCTGGAGATGGATGAAGAAGGCGAAATTACAGACGTGGTATTGGATTATGAGGAGAGCTATGTCGACCAGATGTTGCGCTACTCTGATGAATACGGAACGCTTTAGAAAGTTAATAGTTAAGAGTTGATAGTTTATAGGGCAATCTTGCTATACGGCAACCCTGCTATACGGCGAAGCCGCTATAAACTGTTAACTATAAACTTTTAAAAACGATGATAGATAATAAGAACGAGGAATTTCCGATAGTAGATGAAATGGGCAACATCCTGGGCGCCGTTACCCGCGGTCATGCCCATGACGGAAGCAAGATATTGCATCCGGTAGTTCATCTGCATGTATTCAACAGCCGGGGTGATCTGTATCTGCAGCATCGTCCAGCCTGGAAGGATATCCAGCCGGATAAATGGGATACAGCCTGCGGCGGTCATGTTGATTTAGGCGAAAGTGTGAGTCAGGCTTTGCATCGCGAGGTAAGGGAAGAATTGGGTATCACCGATTTTGAACCGGAATCTCTTGGGCATTATGTCTTTGAGAGTCAGCGGGAAAAGGAACTGGTTTATGTACATCGCTGTGTATATGATGGCGAGGTGAAACCGAGCCAGGAAGAATTGGCCGGTGGCAGATTCTGGACCAAGGATGAAATCAGCGAAAACATCGGCAAGGGTGTTTTCACTCCGAACTTCGAAAACGAATACCAGAAGTATTTCATGTAATGGCGAAATTAGCCATAAAAATACGTCCCGATGTAGCATTTGCTGCATCGGGACGTATTTTTTTGTATGTCAGGACGCAGCAAATGCTACGTCGGGACGTATTTTCAGCAGGGTTGTGGCCTGTTTCTGACCGCATCTGCAGAAGCGTTAAATCTCGTAGATACCCTTGAGTGCGCCTCTTGCAATTTTCTCGAAATCTTCACCGAAGTCGCAGAAACGGAGAACCGCATTAGAGGCAGCATGTTTTATTCCTATGTTGTCACCCTGCAATGCTGTGGCAGCCTGATCCAGGAATTCGTTGATGCCACGCTCGTTAGGCTCTTTTCCATTGGCAAAGAGACGGGCAAGGAGCTGGAAACCGGCAATCTCATAGAGCGGCTTATCACTTGCTATCCACTGGTAGGCGATGACAGGCGCATAATCTACGTGCTGCAATAGGTTGAAGGCAAGCATCTCTGCCATCTCCTGACTCTGTACCTGTTCCATCCATAAATCTGTGATTTCCGGAAGCATCTTATCGGCAGGCATAATGAGTGTAGCCAGAATCTTGCACTCCCGGATATCTTCCTTCCACAGTTCGATGGCGAGGTCATAGTCTTTACCATATTCCTCAGCCATCTTTTTCAGTTCATAGAATGGTACGCCCCAATTCAGTTTATATCCCAGTCCCTTATCGCGCATAGATTGCGATCCCGGACCGTTCATCAGCAAGCGGAAGCTTCGCTTGATAGTCATCAGTTTCTGATGTGTTTCTTCGTTCATTATATTTAGAGTAAATTATTTACTAAATTATAGTTTCATTATTTTACAGAACATTCCTTCGAACTGTTCCTCTACATTTGCAGGTTTATGCTTGAAGATACCGAAGATGGCACTTCCGCTACCACTCATCGCTGCATATACGGCACCCAGGTTGTACAGCTTCTGTTTGATTTCAGGCAGTTCCGGGTGCATCTTGAAGATAGGTGCCTCAAAATCGTTGACAAGTTCCTCTTTCCAAGTCTCGATAGGCTGGCGTACAATGTCGCGGCAACATTTGGCTGGTGCCTGTGGGGTGATGGCTGCATAAGCCTCTTTGGTACTGACAGCAATGTCATCGCGCTTCACCACAACCAGATGATAGCCCCTCAGATTATCGCCAGGACCACTTACCGGCATCAGTTCTTCGCCGATGCCTTCTGCATAGCATGCTGTGTCACCATCTTCGGGGTCAGCAGAAATGAAGTAGGCACAGTCTGCGCCCAGTTTGGCAGCATATTTTTCCATCTCCGCATTACCGATGTTGAGGCGGAAACGCTCGTCCAACAAACGGATCATGAAGGCTGCATCGGCAGAACCGCCACCCAAACCTGCCTGCGAAGGAATACGCTTCACCAGGTGAGCATGGATGCGTGGAATCCTGAAGTCGGCAGCCAGGAGATTATAAGCTTTTACAACGAGATTGTTCTGTTCGTCGCAATCCACTGCGTTACCTGTAATCTTCAGATCACAAGGAACATCGCTAGGGAATTCATCGCCCATGAGCTTGATTTCAAGTGCATCGGTCAGCGGAATAGGGTAGAACACCGTTTCAAGATTGTGGTATCCATCTTTCCGCTTGCTAACTATATTTAAACCAAGATTGATCTTGGCGCAAGGAAATGTAATCATAACTTTTCAGTTTAAAGGGTTCGTTACTATTTCTTTTTTTTGCAAAGATACGGAAAAATATCTAACATGGTGCATCTTTTACAGGATTATTTTTATCAGTAGCATTAAAAATATTAAAATAAGCCCTGTTTTGCAATATCTTTTGTATCTTTGCAATTACAAATTATTAATAGATTATGAAAAAAGGAGATAAAGTCAGATTCTTGAGCGAAGTGGGTGGCGGAAAGGTTGCCGGCTTCCAAGGTAAAAATATTGTGCTCGTTGAGGATGAGGATGGTTTTGAGATTCCGATGCCTATCAACGAGGTGGTTGTGGTGGAGCAGGATGAATACTCCATGGGCAAGATGATTTCGGCTAAGATGGATGCGCAGCAGAAGGCTGAGGAGCATGCCAATACCGAACTGCATCAGGACAGCCGGAGTATCAAGGCTATCTTGAATGATCACGATGACGTGGATATGGATGTAGAGGAATATGATGCTGCCGACCGTGAGATAACCTTTGTGAAACCGGTTCAGGAACGTACGGGTGGCAACAAACTCAGTGCTTATCTCGCCTTTGTACCTATCAACATCAAGGACGTAACCAATACCCGTTTCGAGACCTATATGGTGAATGACAGCAACTACTATCTCCACTATACCTATCTTGTGGCTGAGGGAAATGCATGGACTCTGAAAGCAGAGGGAGAAATAGAACCGAATACCAAACTCTTCATCGAGGAATTCGGTCGTGAGGCTCTGAACGAGATGGAGCATATCGCCATCCAGATGATAGCTTACAAGAAGGACAAGCCATTTCTCCTGAAGCCGGCAACAGATGTTCAGTTCCGTCTCGATCCCGTGAAATTCTACAAACTTCATCTTTTCGAAGAGAACGATTTCTTCGAGACTCCAGCCTATCTCTTTACGATTGTAGAGAACGATGAAATATCCCGTCCGCTGGTTATCGATTCCAAGCGTCTGAAAGAGCAGATGTATAAGGATGAGAAGGTTGTCGCCAACACCAGCAAGAAGAAAAGCAAGAAGGATGATGGTACCCTTGTGATAGATCTTCATGCGGATGAAGTGCTTGAAACAACTGCTGGAATGAATTCTGCAGATATTCTTCATTATCAGATGGATATCTTTAAGAAGACCATGGAGGAATATAAGAAAAAGAAGGGACAGAAAATTATCTTTATTCATGGAAAGGGCGAAGGTGTGTTACGCCAGACTCTCATTCATGAGTTGAACTATCGCTATAAGAGTTGCACCTATCAGGATGCTTCTTTCCAGGAGTATGGCTATGGTGCTACACAGGTAACAATAAAGTAATTTATTATGAAGTACGGATTTATTAAGGTAGCTAGTGCCATCCCTGCCGTAAAGGTGGGGGATGTCATTTTCAATACCCAGCAGATAGAGAAACAGATAGCGCTGGCTGAGGGAAAGGGTGTAGAGATCATTACATTTCCGGAACTCTCTGTTACGGGCTATTCCTGTCAGGATCTCTTCCGTCAGCAGATGCTTCTTGAATCATCTGAGCAGGCAGTGATGATGTTGCTCGATTTCACACGCAAACTCGATATCATCTCTATCGTGGGTGCGCCGGTGATAGCGGGCGACTTGTTGCTCAATTGTGGTATCGTTATCCAGCATGGACAGATTCTCGGTATTGTACCGAAGACATATCTTCCAAACTACAGCGAGTTTTATGAGAAACGCTGGTTTGCTTCGGCTCAGGACCTGAGAGATTGCGAAGTCCGTTATGCCGGACATAAGGTGAAACTGACGCCTGATGTTCAGATTTTTCAAACTTTCGATGGCGTACAGTTTGGTGTGGAAATCTGCGAAGATGTATGGGCTCCGGCTCCTCCTAGCAACAAACTGGCACTAGCAGGAGCAGACCTGATTTTCAATCTTTCTGCAAGCGACGAACTCATCGGAAAACATCATTATCTGAAGAGTCTGCTCAGCCAGCAGAGTGCCCGTACCATGACCGGATATATCTACAGTTCCTGCGGATTCGGTGAGAGTACGCAGGATGTGGTTTATGGCGGAAATGCCCTGATTTATGAGAATGGAGTTTTACTTTCACAGAGTGAACGTTTTTCTATTGAACCGCAGATGGTTATCTCACAGATAGATGTAGAGAAACTCCGCTCTGAGCGTCGTACGAATTCTACTTATGTAAATGCCCAGCGCAATATTAAGTATTCTGTTCTCGGCGGTCAGTTCAATATCCGTAATATCGAAGCCGATCCTACCGAAAATGAACGCGATTTTGTGTTGGAACGTGAGGTGAATCCTCATCCGTTTATTCCTACCAGCAGCGATATGAATGCCTCTTGCGAGGAAATTTTCAATATCCAACTCATGGGACTAGCCAAGCGTATCGTTCATACCCATGCCAAGACCGTAGTAATCGGTATTAGCGGCGGTTTGGATTCTACGCTGGCCTTACTCGTTTGTGTAAAAGCTTTTGATAAACTCAAAATGAACCGAAAGGGTATCGTAGGTGTCACTATGCCGGGATTCGGAACCACAGACAGAACCTACAATAATGCTATCTCGCTGATGCAGAGTCTTGGTATTACCATTAAGGAAATCAGCATCGCCAAGGCTGTAACCCAGCACTTTGAGGACATCGGTCAGGATGCCAGTGTGCATGATGTGACTTACGAGAATTCCCAGGCTCGTGAACGTACCCAGATTCTGATGGATTTAGCCAATAAGATGGGTGGTATGGTTATCGGTACCGGCGACCTTTCAGAGTTGGCATTAGGATGGGCTACCTATAATGGTGACCACATGAGCATGTATGGCGTGAATGCCAGCATTCCTAAGACCCTGATCCGTCATCTCGTAAATCATGTAGCAGAGAGTGGGGTAGACGAACAGAGCCGCATCACTCTTCGTGATATCATCGATACTCCTATCAGTCCAGAGTTGATCCCGGCAGATGAGAATGGAAATATCAAGCAGAAGACGGAAGATTTGGTGGGACCATACGAACTGCATGATTTCTTCCTCTACTATTTCCTGCGTTTCGGTTTCCGTCCTGCCAAGATTTACATGTTGGCAAAGAAGGCATTTATTGACTCCGAACTGGAACGCGTGAAGATCAGCGACAACGATCCTGACTGCTATGATGAGGAAACCATCAAGAAGTGGCTGAAGACCTTCGTGCGCCGTTTCTTCAATCAGCAGTTCAAGCGCAGCTGTCTGCCTGACGGACCGAAAGTGGGTAGCGTAAGCCTTAGTCCTCGTGGCGACTGGCGCATGCCTAGTGATGCTGCATCTGCCATCTGGTTGCAAGAGGCTGAAAATTTATAATACATGGCAGCGAAGTTTTAATAAAACGGGAAATAAAAAGTTAGGAGTCGGGGCACTGTTCCAACTCCTAACTTTTTCGTTTATAATAAAATAATTATATAAAAAGTCTTTCTATTTTTGGGTAAAACATATTTTTTTTGTAACTTTGCGCCCAAAAGTAAAAACATTATAAAAATATAAGATAATATGGCTAAGAAATTTGCCGAGCACAACGGTCTGAATTTGACTCAGACAAACAATGACGTACTAGCAGCGTGGGAGAAAAATGATATCTTCCACAAGTCTATCGACGAGCGTGAAGGCTGCCCTCAGTTTATCTTCTTCGAGGGACCTCCATCAGCTAATGGCCACCCGGGTATTCACCACGTGTTGGCACGTAGTATCAAGGATACATTCAACAGATACAAGACCATGAAGGGTTTCCAGGTTCACCGTAAGGCGGGATGGGATACCCACGGACTCCCTGTTGAACTCGGTGTCGAGAAGGAACTCGGCATCACCAAGAAGGATATCGACAACAAGGCTTCAGAGAAGTATATCTCTACTGAGGATTACAACCACAAGTGCCGCGAGAACGTGATGAAGTTCACCGCTGAGTGGCGCGAGTTGACTGAGAAGATGGGTTACTTCGTAGATCTCGATCATCCTTATATCACCTACGATAACAAGTATATCGAGACTCTCTGGTGGCTCCTCAAGCAGCTCTACAACAAGGGGATGCTCTACAAGGGTTACACCATCCAGCCATACTCTCCAGGTGCAGGTACAGGCTTGAGCTCTCACGAGTTGAACCAGCCTGGCTGCTATCGCGATGTTAAGGACCTCACCACCACAGCCCAGTTCCTCATCAAGGATCCTAAGGCTGAGTGGACCAAGTGGGGCAAGCCATACTTCATCGCATGGACCACTACACCTTGGACTTTGCCATCAAACGTGGCTCTCTGTGTGGGTCCTAAGATTGACTATGTAGCCATCGAGACCTACAACCTCTACAATGGCGAGCCTATGACACTCGTGATGGCTGAGGCTCTGGTTGGTTCATATCTGAAGGCAGACCAGGAGTGCAAGGAAGGCGATCTCCTGCCATTCGACAAGGAGAAGAAGCAGTGCCCTTGGCGCATTGTCGACCACATGAAGGGTACCGACCTCGAAGGCATGCACTACGAGCAGCTCCTGCCATGGGTAAAGCCATGCGAGAAGGTTGATCTCTTCGCACCGGCTTTCGTAACAGAATATGCTGCTGCTCATCCTGAGAAGGTGTTCGCTTCTGAGGATGGTCGCGATCAGTTCGTCGAGATGGAGAGTGAGGCTTTCCGCGTAATCCTCGGCGACTACGTTACTACCGATGACGGTACAGGTATCGTTCACATCGCTCCTACATTCGGTGCCGATGATGCCAAGGTGGCTAAGGATGCCAACATCCCAGCTCTCTACCTTATTAATAAGAAGGGCGAGACCCGCCCAATGGTTGACCTCCAGGGTAAGTTCTATCTCATCGAAGACCTCGATGCCAACTTCGTGAACGCTTGCGTCAACAAGGAGGCATATGCTCATCACGCAGGCGGCTACGTGAAGAATGCCTACGACCCACAGTTTAATGTGGATGGCGTCTGGGACAAGAAGGCTTCTGATAAGGCTGAAGACCTGAACATCGTACTCTGCTACGAGTTGAAGCAGGAGGGCAAGGCTTTCAAGAGCGAGAAGCACGTGCACAACTATCCTCACTGTTGGCGTACCGACAAGCCTATCCTCTATTATCCATTGGATAGCTGGTTTATCAAGGATACAGCCTGCAAGGAGCGCATGGTAGAACTCAACAAGACCATCAACTGGCAGCCTGAGAGCACCGGTACAGGCCGTTTCGGCAACTGGCTCGAGAACCTGAACGACTGGAACCTTTCACGTTCCCGCTTCTGGGGTACTCCATTGCCAATCTGGCGTGACGAGAACCGTGGCGAGAAGTGCATCGGCAGCCTTGAGGAACTCTATGCTGAAATCGAGAAGTCTGTGGCTGCCGGTATCATGCAGAGCAACCCATTGAAGGAGAATGGTTTCGTTCCTGGCGACTATAGTCAGGAGAACTATGATAAGATTGACCTCCACCGTCCATACGTTGACAAGATTGTATTGGTTAACGAGGAGGGCAAGCCAATGTATCGTGAGAGCGACCTCATCGACGTTTGGTTCGATTCAGGTTCAATGCCTTACGCCCAGCTCCACTACCCATTCGAGGGTGAGATGGCCCGTGGCACAGAGGCAGACCGCGATGCACTCATCCACAGCACCTACGAGGGATATGCTATTCCTCCTAAGTTCTATCCAGCCGACTTCATCAACGAGGGCGTGGATCAGACCCGTGGATGGTTCTTTACCCTGCACGCCATCGCTACCATGGTATTCGATAGCGTAGCCTTCAAGAACGTAATCTCTTCTGGTCTCGTTCTCGATGCCAAGGGTAACAAGATGAGTAAGCACGTGGGTAACGTGACTAACCCATTCGAGATGATTGACAAGTATGGTGCCGATCCTGTTCGTTTCTATATGATGACCAACAGCGAGCCTTGGGACAACCTCAAGTTCGACCCTAATGGTGTGGACGAGACCCGTCGTAAGTTCTTCGGTACCTTATATAATACCTACAGCTTCTTCGCTCTCTATGCTAATGTAGATGGTTTCGATGCAGAGACTGCTCAGGTGCCATTCGAGAAGCGCCCAGAGATTGACCGCTGGATTCTCTCTTCACTCAATACCCTCATCAAGGGCGTTGACAGAGAGTTGGCTGGCTATGATCCAACCCGCGCAGGCCGTCTCATCGATGCTTTCGTCAACGATGACCTCTCTAACTGGTACGTTCGTCTGAACCGTAAACGTTTCTGGGGTAAGGAGATGAGCGAGGATAAGCTGAGTGCTTACCAGACTCTCTATACCTGCCTGATGACAGTGGCTAAGCTGCTGGCACCATTCGCTCCATTCTATGCAGACGAGTTGTATCACGACTTGGGCGGCGAGTTGGAGAGCGTACATCTCGATAAGTTCCCTGTAGCTGATGAGGCTGCTATCGATGCCGACCTGGAGGAGCGTATGGCCATCGCCCAGAAGATTACTTCTATGGTATTGGCTTTGCGTCGCAAGGTGAACATCAAGGTGCGTCAGCCACTCCAGCAGATCATGATTCCTGCAGTAGATGATGTACAGAAGGCACACATCGAGGCTGTAGCAGGACTGTTGAAGAACGAGGTGAACGTGAAGGAGGTTAACTTCATTGAGGGTCAGGGTATTCTCGTAAAGAAGGTGAAGTGTAACTTTAGAGTGATGGGTAAGAAGTTCGGCAAGCTGATGAAGGGTGTTGCTGCCCAGATGTCAGCGCTCGATCAGGACCAGATTGCAGCTTTTGAGAAGGCAGGCAACATCACATTGAATATCGACGGACAGGAAGCCGTGGTAGAGGTAGCCGACGTGGAGATTATCTCTGAGGATATTCCAGGATGGCTCGTATCTAACGAGGGCAATCTGACCGTAGCGCTTGAGGTAGAGTTGACCCCAGAATTGAAGAAGGAGGGTATGGCTCGTGAGTTGATCAACCGTATCCAGAACCTCCGCAAGGAGACAGGTCTGGAGATTACCGACCGCATCAACGTAACTGTGGCTCCTAATGAGGCGACTGACGCAGCCATCGAGGCATTCGCCGACTACATCAAGGGTCAGGTATTAGCAGACAGTATCGAAATCGGCGACAACGCAGGTGTTGAGACTGAGTTTGATGACTTTAAGTTGAACATTCTCGTAGAGAAGAATTAAATAGTTAGGAGTTAGGAGTTAGAAGTTAGAAGCATTTCCAAACTGCTTGCTTCTAACTTTCTAGCCCTTATTTCCTAAAAACATTAACAAATAACATAATAGATAACATCTATGGCTAACGAAAAACTACGTTATAGCGATCAGGAGCTCGAGGAGTTCCGCGCTATTATTGATGAGAAATTGAAGGTGGCAAAGCAGACTTATCATGATTGCATGGCTCAGCTGAACCACTCAGACAGTAATGATGTGGTAGATACATCACCAACCTACAAGGCTCTTGAGGAGGGTAGTGAAGCACAAAGCAAGGAAGAAATCATCCAGATGGCCCAGCGTCAGCAGAAGTTCATCAAGGGATTGGAAGCAGCTTTGGTTCGTATCCAGAACAAGACCTATGGTATTGACCGCGAAACAGGTGAGTTGATTCCTAAGGAGCGTTTGCGTGCTGTACCTCATGCCACTTTGAGTGTAGCTTCTAAGGAGGCTAGAAAAAAGTAATAAATGGAGAAAACAAGTAAAATTAAATACGGATGGCTCGTCACGGCAATGGTGGTTGTGCTTCTTGTTATCGATCAGATTATCAAGGTGTACATCAAGACCCATTTTTGCCTTGGCGAGTCTGTTCGTGTTACTGATTGGTTTTATATCGAATTTGTAGAGAACAACGGAATGGCTTGGGGTATGTCGTTTATCGGCAAGTTCTGGCTAAGTCTGTTGCGCCTGGTAGCCATCTGTGCGTTGAGCATTTATCTGCATCGCATCATTAAGCGTGGTACCTATCGCTTGTTATACATCATTTTGGTGGCGCTGGTTCTGACGGGTGCAATCGGCAATATGATTGATTCCATCTTCTACGGACTTATCTTTACCGGTGCTTCACCTTATTATGTATCTTATCTGGTGCCTTTCGGCGAGGGGTATGCACCCGTGCTCATGGGCAAGGTGGTTGATATGTTCCGCTTTCCGTTCTTCACATATACATGGCCTGAATGGTTCCCTTTCTGGGGTGGACAGCATGGTACATTCTTCGATCCTGTATTCAATTTTGCAGATTCCTGTGTATCAGTCGGTATCATTTCTCTCTTGCTTTTCTGTAGAAAAGAACTGGAAGCTCTCGGAGGTGGTGATAAGGAGAAGAAGGTTAAAGATTCTTCTTTTATTGAAACTGCTGAAGAAAAGATAAAGTCTCAATCTCAAGAAAATAAGGAGGACAAGTAATCATGAAGAAAGCTTTTCTTTATCTCTGTTGGATAGTAACCTTTTGTGCAGCCTTCGCTTCTTGCAAGCCTTCGCTGCCAAGAGATGTGCTCTCTAAAGGAAAGATGACGGATATTCTCTTCGATTATCACATCGCTCTTGCTATGGCGCAGAACGAAGACGGTGGTAGTGAGAAGAATAGTCTGGCTTATCGCGAGGCTGTACTGAAGAAACATGATGTCACCTCGGCAGACTTCGACAGTTCGATGGTTTATTATATGCGCCATACAGAATTGCTGCATGATGTGTATAAGGATTTGGCTGAAAGATTGGATAAAGAGGTGGTTGCATTGGGTGGAAACAGTACAGGAAATAGTGATTTTGACAATCTTACTGCTGTTGGCGATACTGCCAATATCTGGAAGGATGCTACTTCGATGGTATTCTCGCCTGATGAGGGCTTCAACAGTCGCAGTTTTAAAATTGAAGCTGATACTGCTTTCCATAAGGGTGACCGGTTCCGTCTTGATTTCGAATCGCAGTTTATCTTCCAGGATGGTATGCGTGATGGCATCGCTTTGCTGGCTGTTCAGTTCAAGAACGATAGTGTGGCACAGACTGTAATTCATATTCAGAGTGCTCAGCACTATAGTGTAGAACTCGCTGATAATGATAGCCTTGGAATCAAATGTATAAAGGGGTACTTTATGTTGAATGAGGGTGGCTTCAGTTCTGATGCCGGTTCTTTGACGACTCTTAAACTGATGTTTGTCAATAAGATTCGTCTCATCCGTATGCATCCTAAAAAGGTGGCACCGGTTTCTTCTTCTGCAGCATCTTCTGATTCGGCAAAAGTAGATACTGCTCGTAAGACCCGTATACCAGGTCCGAGTGTTCCAGCGCGTCCGGATGGAGCTTTGGCGCCTCCGACCAGTGCACCGGTTTCTATGCCTGATAAACCTATTCAGATGACGAGTAATTAGTCTGGATGTTTAAGATATGGCTGAAATGAGGAGATGCGGAGCCCATCAGGTGATATTGCCGGATGGCTCGATATTGCAGCAGGCTGTGGTAGAAATACAAGAGGGCAGGGTGGTGAACTACTTCGAGTTTCGCGAGGAGTTGCCGATGACCGAATGGTTAGGCGGCGAAATCCGGGTGGAACGCGATGAGGAAGGCATCCTTCGTGCCCTGTGGAACGGAAAAGTAATCAATAAACATAAACATTAATAATATGTTAAGCGTAGATCAATTAGAAGACAAGTTGATAGACTTGGCATTTGCTGAGGATATCGGTGATGGCGACCACACAACTTTGTGTTGTATCCCAGAAGACGCCATGGGTAAGAGCCACTTGCTTATCAAGGAAGGTGGTGTGTTGGCAGGTGTTGAAATGGCAAAGAAGGTATTTGCCCGTTTCGATCCTACCATGAAGGTAGAAGTGTTGCTTCAGGATGGAACCCATGTTAAGAAGGGTGACATTGCAATGATTGTAGAGGGTAAGACCCGTTCTTTGCTCCAGACAGAGCGTTTGATGCTCAATATCATGCAGCGTATGAGTGGCATTGCTACCATGACTGCTAAGTATGTAAAGCGTCTTGAGGGTACAAAGACTCATATCCTTGACACCCGTAAGACTACTCCAGGTCTCCGTATGTTGGAGAAGCAGGCTGTGAAGATTGGTGGTGGTATGAACCATCGCATTGGTCTTTTTGATATGATTCTCTTGAAAGATAACCATATCGATTTTGCTGGTGGTATCGATAACGCTATCGACCGTTGCCATGCTTATCTGAAGGAGAAGGGCCTCGACCTAAAGATTGAAATCGAGGTTCGCAGTTTCGATGAACTTGACCAGGTATTGAAGCATGGTGGTGTAAATCGTATCATGCTCGATAACTTCTCTGTGCCTGATACTAAGAAGGCAGTAGACATCATCGCAGGTAAGTATGAGACTGAGTCTTCTGGCGGTATCACTTACGATACCATCCGCGATTATGCAGAGCAGGGAGTTGATTTCATCTCAGTTGGTGCCTTGACACATAGTGTGAAGGGCTTGGATATGAGTTTCAAGGCTTGCGAATAAGTGAAGAATGAAGAGGGAAGAGTGAAGAATTCAAATGCTCTTCTCTTTTTGTATATATAAATTAAGGTATATTTTATGAATAAGATTTTTGCTTCTGCCTTGATGGCTGTGGCTATGTTGGGCAGTGTCTCTGAGGCTGAGGCATGTACCAACTTTATAGTAGGGAAAAAAGCATCGGTTGATGGATCTGTGATGTGTTCATATAGTGCCGATGACTATGGTATGTTCCAAAATCTCTGTCATTTTCCTGCCGGTAAGCATGCTAAGGGCGAGATGCGTAAGATTTACGATTGGGATACCAATAAATATCATGGTGAGATTCCGGAGGCTGCCGAGACTTATAATGTGATTGGCAATATCAATGAATGGCAGGTCACCATCGGTGAAACTACTTATGGTGGACGTGAGGAGATGGCTGATTCTACAGGTATCATGGACTATGGTTCACTCATTTATGTTGCCCTGCAGCGTAGTAAGACTGCCCGTGAGGCTATCAAAGTGATGACAACCATCGCCAATACTTACGGCTATAATTCAGAAGGCGAGACCTTTACCATCTGTGATCCGAACGAAGCTTGGATTATGGAGATGATGGGCAAGGGACCAGGTTCTAAGGGCGTGGTTTGGGTAGCTCTCCGTATTCCTGATAATGCAGTTTGTGCACATGCTAACCAGAGTCGCATCGGCAAGTTCAATATGAAGGACAAGAAAAACGTGATGTATGCCAAGGATGTCGTTTCTTTTGCTCGTAGTAAGGGATGGTATCAGGGCAAGGATGCTGATTTCTCATGGAAAATGGCATATGCTAAGCCTGATTTCTCAGGACGTCGTTTCTGCGATGCTCGTGCTTGGGCTCTTTTGAATCATTTCTATGATATGAGTCCTTATCTTGATTGGGCTTTGGGCAAGGATCCTAATGCGAAGGATATGCCTCTCTGGGTGGTTCCAAACAAGAAGGTGAGTGTTGCTGATGTTGAGGCTTGCATGCGTGACCATTATGAGGGTACACCTCTTTCTGTTGCTGATGGCACTGATATCGGGGGTGGTATCTGGCAGATGCCTTACAGGCCAACTCCATTGATGTTTAAGGTGGATGGAAAGCAGTGCTTCAACGAACGACCGGTCAGCACCCAGCAGAGTGGTTTTGTTTTTGTTAGCCAGATGCGTTCATGGATGCCTAGAGAGATTGGCGGTGTTCTTTGGTTTGGTAATGATGATGCCAATATGGTAGCGTTCACACCAATCTACTGTTCTTCTACAGTTCGTCCTGAGTGTTATAACACACCGGGAGCAGATGCAGTGAATTTCAGTTTCAAGAATGCTTACTGGGTGTGCAATATGACCAGCAATATGGTTTATCCTCGTTACAGCCAGATGTTCCCAACTTTGAAGGAGGTTCGTGATAGTCTGGATAACAGCTATTTTGCTGCACAGCCAGGTGTTGAGGCTAAGGCTCAGGAACTGTATGCACAGAATCCACAGGCTGCAGTCAAGTATCTCAATGATTATGGTATTGAGAAGGCACAGCAGATGTTGGCGCGTTGGCAACAGCTCTTCCAGTTTATGGTAGTGAAGTATAATGACATGATTATCAAGCCAACCAAAAAAGATGGCAGTTTCGAGAAGACTCCTTATGGATTAGGTGCAACCCCAGTTCGTCCTGGGTATCCTGAGAAATATGCCAAGGAACTTATTAAGCAAACAGGAGACAAGTTCCTGGTTCCTGAAACAAAGTAACCATATTTATCATCACATAAAGAAAGCCGATTCAAGTATATTACTATACAAGAATCGGCTTTCCTGTTTTCTTGACTTACAATACTAAATAATCGTATTATAATTTTTTAAGTTACGTCTTTTAAAATCTATTACTTGAAGTATCTCTTGTAGAGACCTGCAAAACCTGCACAGTGGCGGGCTTCATCCTTAGCCATCTCATGAACGGTATCGTGGATAGCATCTGAACCCTGCTCCTTAGCAAGCTTGGCAATGCGGAACTTATCCTCACAAGCACCCTTCTCTGCTGCAATACGAGCCTCAAGATTGCTCTTGGTATCACCCAAAACCTCACCGAGAAGTTCTGCAAAACGAGAAGCGTGATCAGCCTCCTCATAGGCATAACGTTTGTAAGCCTCTGCAATTTCAGGATAGCCTTCACGATCTGCCTGGCGTGCCATAGCAAGATACATACCTACCTCGCCACACTCACCATTGAAATGGTCCTTCAAACCCTTGATAACGTCTTCATTAACGCCATCCTTATATGCCTGACCGAGAACGTGAACGGTAGCAAATGTCATATCGTCATCTACTGCATCTTCCATCTCTTTGAACTTGCTGGCTGGAGCCTTGCAGATAGGGCACTTCTCTGGTGCTTCTGTACCTTCGTAAATGTAACCGCAAACGGTGCAAATAAATTTTTTCTTCATAATGCTTTTGTTTTAAATGTTGTTGTATAATTATTGTTTTTTGAATTAGTGAACAGTCTCTGTGAGAGGTGACTTTACGCCTTTTTTAGCGCATTCTGCACAGATTCCTCTGTAGTAGAGCTGTTCTTCCAATACGATGTTTCCTTCAATTTCCTTTCCTGGTTCCACTTTTGGAGCAGGTTCGCCGAAAAAGTCAATTACCTTGCCACAATTTCTGCAATAGAAATGAACGTGGCTATTAATATTTCCATCATAACATACGCGATGTTCATCGATTGTGATCATCTGAGCCGCATTGTGCTCACTCAACATTCTGAGTGTGTTGTAAACGGTTGTCTTGCTCAATGTTGGGATACTCTCGGCTAATCCTTTGTACACATCCTCGATAGTTGGATGAGTGGGATGCTTGATGAGCCAATCCATGATGGCAATACGCTGGAGTGATGGTCGGATGCCTTTCTCCACGAGTCTTTGATAGGCTTCTGTCTGCTTCATAATTACTTGTTTTTATATTTTGACGATGCAAAGATAAGCAATTCTTTTGTATCTGCCAAATGTTTTTGCAAAAATTCCAAAGTATTTTTGAATATTTTACAATTGCATAGTTGTTTTAAGATTTGTTGTACTAAAAAGAGAGAGTCTATGATTCGCTTTTGGAAATTATTGATACTAAAACCCTTTTGAAAAAAGTAATTCCCCGTCACACTACCGGAGTGTTGTGGCGGGGAATCTATTTGAAAATAAACTTTATACGATATTTCAGGCGATTATCTCAGGTCGATGACTTCAGCTCCTGGACATTCCTTGCTGTTGAAATTGAATGTGCTGTTAGAAACGCTCTTGGCTCTGAAGTTACTTACTGTGATGGTACTCCAGGTATTGCCCTGTCGCATCTTGACAACTGATGGAATATGTGTCTTTTTGTTGATGGTGATATACATTTCGGCTACAGAACGTTTCTGGTTATTGGCAACGAGATGTACTACATAGTTACTGCCTGCAGCCTTGAGCGTTGACTTATAACCAGTCTTATATATATTAATAAAGGTATAAGGGTTCATGGACATCTGCTGAGCCTGTGTAGGGTTGCTGACATTCACCTCGTTGGTTTTCTTTAGATAAGTCCACTGGGTCTTGCCGTTGAACCAGACGATGGCTTGCGGGGTACGGGCGTTAAACTTGTTGCCTTTGATGGCAATACTGCCGCTTGCTGATCCATACTTAGAGCTGCTCATCTTGAAGTTGGCGCTAGCTCCACCTTTGTTGCCAATAACGGCAGCGGTCTTATCAAGTACCTGTTGCGCAGTCTGCGCCATGGCTCCGATGCTCATCATTGCAACGAAAGCCAATGCTAAAATCTTTTTCATTTTTATCTTTTCCTTTCTTTTAAAATTCTATGTTATATCTTCTAAAATTTCATACTCTATCATAAAGCCGTAAAAACGTCTTTTCTCTCTTAGACGTTTTCACGGCTTCAGGGTTTAATAATTTAACCTTTTCCAATATTATCTTCTTTCATACCCTTAGTTATTTACTAAAATTAAGAGTTTCGAAGTGCCATTAACAGATTATTAAGCTGGCTTTCATCCTGTATCAGTACCTCACGAGGCTTGCTGCCCTGTGCTGCACCTACGATGCCTGCAGCTTCCATCTGGTCCATTAATCGTCCTGCACGGTTATAGCCGATACTGAACCGGCGCTGGATCATGCTGGTAGAACCCTGCTGTGAAAGAACAATCGCATGGGCTGCCTCTTCGAAGAACGGATCCAGTTCGCGGGCACTGATGCTGCCGCTTCCACCTGCGCTTCCTTCATCATTAGCTGGTTCTGGCAACTCCATAGGTTCGATAGGGCCAGGCTGTTCGCAGATATACTCGTTGATGCGCTCGATTTCAGGTGTATCAACAAAGGCACACTGTACACGTACAGGTTCGTTGCCGCAGAGATAGAGCATATCACCACGACCAATCAGCTGGTTGGCTCCTGTACGGTCAAGAATGGTCTTTGAGTCGATGGCAGATGTAACCTTAAAGGCGATACGGCCAGGGAAGTTAGCCTTGATATTACCCGTGATGATGCTGGTTGTAGGACGCTGGGTGGCAATAATCATGTGGATACCCACGGCACGTGCCAGCTGGGCGATACGGGCAATAGGAAGTTCTACTTCTTTGCCGGCTGTCATGATCAGATCACCGAACTCATCTATAATCACCACGATGTATGGCATATACTCATGTCCATCTGTCAACTTCAACTTGTGGTTGATATACTTCTGGTTGTATTCTTTGATGTTACGTGCTCCTGCCTTTTTGAGCAAGTCGTAACGGCTATCCATCAGTACACACAGACTGTTCAGGGTTCTAACCACCTTGGTTACGTCGGTTATGATAGGTTCTTCCTCATCAGGAACCGCAGCCATAAACTTATTGGCAATACGGGAGTAGACGCTAAACTCCACCTTCTTAGGGTCGATGAGAACCAGTTTGAGTTCGTTTGGATGTTTCTTGTATAATAAAGAGGTGATGATGGCATTCAAACCTACAGATTTACCCTGTCCGGTAGCACCCGCAACAAGCAGGTGAGGAATCTTTGCCAAATCAACCATAAACACTTCGTTGGTAATGGTCTTACCCAAAGCGATAGGTAACTCCATCTTGGTTTCCTGGAATTTCTTTGAGTTTAAAGTACTTTCCATACTAACGATGTTCGCCTTTGCGTTAGGTACTTCAATACCGATGGTTCCCTTACCTGGGATAGGAGCGATGATACGGATGCCGAGAGCTGCCAGACTCAAGGCGATGTCATCTTCCAGATTCTTGATCTTAGAGATACGTACGCCTTCTGCAGGCTGGATTTCGTAGAGTGTGATGGTAGGACCAACCGTAGCACGGATGGTTTTGATCTGTACGCCAAAGTTGCCCAGCACCTCGATGATGCGGTTTTTGTTGGCGCGCTGCTCTTCCTCATCGATGGATACGCCGTCATCCTCATACTTCTTCAGAAGGTTGAGTACCGGATATTTATATCTGGTGAACGGCTCCTTCGGATTGATCGGAGTATTCAGTACTTCTGCATTGCTCAAGGTGTTGCCTGTAGCCTTCTCGTCGGCTGTGGCTACAGAGATGTCCATACCTATATGCTCAGAAGCTGCAGCAGCCTCGGCAGCTTGCTTTTCCAATGCTTCCTTTTCAGCCCGTTTTGTACGGAGTTCGCGCTGACGTGCAATGAGTGACATATTCTCGTTCTGCGTGCCGTTGGCTATAGCGATGGTTTCATCTTTTTCTGTATCACCTTCTGTTCCTGTAGCTTCCTGTCCGTCTGCCTCTGGCTCAACAGGCGTAGAAGGTGTGTCCGGGTTTGCGAAAGTCTGGTCCGGATCCAGATTCAGGTCGATGACTTTGGCAGGTTCTTCTTCCTTATATTCTTCTTTCTCATCCTCTGTGCCAGGACCATATGCTGCGCTGGCGTATACCTCGTCGATAGCTTCCGTATCTTTCCTGTTCTTTCCATGGTTAGTAATCTCAAATTTCACCTTATTTGATATATAACCGATAGGGTTGAGTGCTTTTCTGATTACCGTAATGGTTTCAGTGGTGAAATAGGTGAGGAATGCTACCGCCACGAAGAAAAGAATGGCAGTAAGTCCTGGAGGACCCATGATGTTCTCCAGATTCTGCACGACATAGAGTCCGTGCTTTCCGCCCGGATTGAATGTGAGGCTTGGCATGATAGGTGCGATGAACTTGGCAAAGGTTACCGACATCCATAGCATGACCACAATCATGCAGAAGAACCATTTCCACAGGTTCAGCTTGTAGGCATGCATCATCTGCAATCCCACCATAATGACAAAGAATGGGAGCATGAAGGCTGGAAATCCGAAATTGATGACAATGAGCCAATAGGATACAATGGCTCCCCAGGATCCGCAGTAGTTCTGAAACTGTTTTTCCGTGTTGGTCCATTCGCCCGGCTTCAGATTTTCGAGCAAACTCTGGTCATTGGCTCCTGTGTTGAGAAAGGAGATCATAGCGATGATGATAACCACAGCAATGACTACCAAGGCTAATCCTATGAAAAAGTCAGTGATAGTATTGTTGAAAATATACTGTAAACCAATAGCTTCGCTAAAGGTTTTGGTCTTTTTTTCAGTTCTTTTTTTAGCCATTTTATATATTTTTGAATAATTTATCTGCAAAATTAGCGAAAATAATTGAGAAAACAATTCTTTTTCTCATCTTTTTTTTCTAATTTTGCAACTTGTAAAGAATAAAAAGCATAATGAAGATTATTTTCACTAGTTTCGACAAGGCGGCAATCACGAATTTGCCAAGAGCTTTGTTTCCTGGCAAAATCGTAGTCGTTGACAAGCCTGAAGATACAGAAGCGGCTGTTAATGACCTACTTAGCCATTATATACTGGGCGTGGATACTGAAACGCGCCCATCATTCAAGCGTGGTCAGGCTTACCATGTTTCGTTGTTGCAGGTGAGTACACATGATACATGTTATCTCTTCCGCCTGCATCATACGGGCATGACTCCTGCCATCATTCGCTTGCTCGAAGATACCACCGTGCCAAAAGTAGGACTTTCCTGGCACGATGACTTGCTGCAGCTCCATAAGCGAGCTGCTTTTAAGGCTGGTTACTTTATCGAGTTGCAGGATGTTGCTAAGAACTTTGGTATCGCAGACATGAGTCTGCAGAAACTATATGCTAACCTGTTTCACCAGAAAATCAGCAAGGCGCAACGGTTGAGCAATTGGGAGGCTAGCGATTTGAAGGAATCGCAGGCTCTCTATGCAGCTACAGATGCCTGGTGCTGCATTAATCTGTATGAGGAATTTAAGCGTTTGTCTACTACAGGCGATTACGAGCTCGATGAACTCAGGGTATGATATAAGGTGGTAAGGAATAGAAATTGATAATCGTAAGAAACTTCATATATAAATATGTATAAAAGCGTATATTTAAAGAAAGGTAAGGAAGAATCGCTCAAGCGTTTTCATCCATGGATCTTCTCGGGTGCTATCCAGACAATGGATGAGGGCATAGAGGAGGGCGACATTGTGAGAGTGTTTACCCGTAGTGGTGAATTCATTGCTATAGGTCATTATCAGATCGGTTCTATCGCTGTACGTGTTCTTTCTTTTAGAGATATTGAGATTGATGAGGAGTACTGGTGTGCCAGATTGGATTCGGCATATAAGATGAGACTCGCTTTGGGTATTGCCGGTAATTCATCCAATACTACTTATCGCTTGGTCCATGGTGAGGGCGATAACTTGCCGGGACTTGTTATCGACTGCTATGGTCCTACTGCTGTCATGCAGGCTCACAGTGTGGGTATGCATGTTTGCCGCATGGAGATAGCCAAAGCTTTGAAGAAGGTGATGGGCGAAGCGCTGGAGAATATCTACTATAAGAGTGAGACAACCTTACCATATAAGGCTGACCTCAGACAGGAAAATGGCTTTATACTGGGAGGTGATGCTGACGATGTTGCTGTAGAGAATGGACTGAAATTCCATATCGACTGGTTGCGTGGTCAGAAAACGGGTTTCTTCGTAGATCAGCGTGAGAACCGTTCGCTGCTCGAGCATTATGCCAAGGGTAAGAGCGTGCTCAACATGTTCTGCTATACCGGCGGTTTTTCTGTTTATGCGATGAGAGGCGAGGCTAAGGCTGTTCACTCCGTAGACAGCAGTGCCAAGGCGATAGAATTGACCAATGAGAATATTGCGCTCAATTTCCCTGAAGATGCACGCCATGAGGCTATCTGCGAAGATGCCTTCAAGTATCTTGATGAACATGACCAGCAGTATGATCTGATAGTTCTTGATCCTCCTGCTTTTGCCAAGCACCGTGCGGCTTTACGCAATGCGTTGAAGGGCTATACCCGCCTGAACGTAAAGGGCTTGCAGCGTATTAAGAAGGGCGGCATCCTTTTTACCTTCAGTTGCTCTCAGGTGGTTACGAAGGATCAGTTCCGCAATGCTGTGTTTACTGCTGCAGCGCAGGCTGGAAGAAAGGTTCGCATCTTGCACCAGTTGCACCAGCCTGCCGACCATCCTATCAATATTTATCATCCGGAAGGTGAATATTTGAAGGGATTGGTTCTCTATGTAGAATAACAAATGATTAAAGGATAGATAATGAATAAGTTCAAAACGTTTACAGCCTTGATGCTCTTGCTGGTTATAGGATTTGCAGGATGTGGCAAGTCGGAAGCAGAACGTCATCGCTTGAGCAAGAAGGAAAAGGCTAGATTGGATAGCCTAGACCGTGCTGCGCTGAAGATAGCGGTGATGCCAACAATGGACTGTCTGCCAATCTTTCTGGCATGTGATGACAGTATCTTCCAGCAGCAAGGTGTAGACGTACATTTGCGTAGATATACTGCACAAATGGATTGTGATACTGCTATCGAGCGCAAGCGCGTAGAGGGAGCCGTGACCGATCTGATTCGTGCTCATCATATAGAGAAACGGGGTACTGCTTTGACGTACCCTATTTCTACCAATCTTTATTGGCAGTTTATCACCAATAAGCGTTCGCGTATATCCGAACTGAAACAACTGTCAGATAAGATGGTGGCAATGACCCGCTACTCTGCAACTGATTATCTGGCTACTTTAGCAATCGATAGCGGTAAGCCTAAATATGATGCTTATAAGGTTCAAATCAACGATTTGAACATCCGTCTGCGTATGTTGCTTAACAACGAGATGGATGCCATGTTGCTGCCAGAACCTCAAGCTACCAAAGCCCGACTTGAACAGCATGTAAAACTCTTTGATAGCAGAGATAAGAACTTGCAGTTGGGTGTTGTGGCTTTCCGCAAGAAAATACTTTCAGAGCCGCGCCGTAAAGACCAGGTTGCCAAGTTTATCAAGGCGTATAATATTGCTGTTGATAGCATAAACAGTCGTGGGGTACAGCATTATGCAAGTATCATCACAAAATATATGGGTGCCGATGCTAAAACCATCAGTAATCTTCCAAAACTTAAATATGAACACGCTATGGAACCAAGACGTCGTGACCTGGCTGTAGCACAAAAATAAGCGGCTTATGAAAAGAGAAGATTTTAGCTGGATAAAGTTTTCGCATGAAAATGTCACTATGATATCCAGAATAGAGGCAATTCGCAAGATAATTGACCAGGAAGTGGGTTTGGAGCCATGTCTGCCTGGAATAGCGGAAATTGAACAAAGATATGATGCTTTATATCATGATTATATAGATGGCAAACTCAAACATCGGGAACTTTATGATCTTGCTTCAGATTTGGATATGGATATAGACAAGCTCTATAGTAAAATGCGCCACGAATGGATTTTGGCTAATGAGTCTACATTTGTTGCACTTCGCAAAAGAGCTCAGAATCTGACAAGTTTTGATGAGGTACAGGAAACCTTTGAGAAATTTGCTACAGATGAAGCTATGCTAAATTTGAGGGTAGACTTGTCTGAAGAACAGATAGACGAGGAAAGACAAAAGATACAAGAGCAGCTTAATGCCTATCGCAATATGGTGTTTTCTTATATTTTGACAACTGATGAATGGAATGATGATTTTGTCAAGGATATTCTTGATATCATCGCTTCCGATTTGGTAGATCCATACACCATCAATATGATAGTTTCGGCTGTTTCATTGTCATGCTCTGTATTCATGGATGCTCCTAGACTTGCAGTCTTGATGCGCTTAATCAAGTCTGACGACAGTACTTGCAGTGTTCGCCAGCGAGCTTTGGTGGGTTTTGTTTTCTCTGCAATAACCAATTCGGGTGAAAAACAGAAATATTGGGATTCTGCTGCTGGTTTGATCATGAATGATGAATTTTTGGCAGCCTGTGTTGATCTCCAACGCCAGATGCGTCTATGTCTTACAAGTAAAAAGGATAGCAAGGAGATGATGCATTCCGTGGTGAAGACCATGTTCACTTCTTTTACTCAGGATTTGGCCGAAAAGATAGACCAAACGGGTGAATTGGGACTTAATTGCTTCTCAGCAGAGGGGGAGAATCCTGATGATGCCCTTAAGGGAGCCTTCGACTATATGTTGAATTCAGAAGATATAGGAGTTGATGTCTATTATCATCAGTTTGCCAACCAGAAGAGCTTCGGTCATTTCCATTCACTCTATAATTGGTTTGTTCCTTTCTATGTCCGTAATTCTACGCTCAAGAATGTTCGGGCTACGATGAAACAGCATCGCAATTTCATCAACAATCTCTTGAGAGGCGCCTCTATGTGTGATACCGATCTGTATAGCATCATTCTTTCATTGAATAATACATCTAAGGAATTTATTGAATCATTGGATGTTGCTCCGGAAAATATGGTGTCTGGTCCTGTTTTTTATGACGAAGAAGATGAGGTGGAAAAAGAGCAGAATACCGAAGAGCCAGTAGAGGATGAGACTGATTCTACAGAAGCAAAGGATTCTGAAAATGTCACACTGCTTGATTCGGTAATGGAACATGAAGAGAATCTCTCTGAAGAGGAAAAGAAGAAACGTGCAATCAGGGTTCGTCATCGCTATGTGCAGGACCTCTACCGATTCTATACTCTCTCTCCAATGAGGAAGGCATTTGATAATCCTTTCGAAGTGCAGAAGGAAATTCCTTTCTTTACTATGGGACTGTTTGCAAAACCGGAATATGACAAGTATCGCCTGTCGCTGGCCCGTTTCTCTGCTAAAAGAGGTGACTATGCCTTTGTTAGCAAGATTTTGCGTAATCTGGAAAAATATACCGACGAAGAGCATATGATGCTTGCATTGGCATACAAATCGGAGGAAAAATATGATGAAGCGCTTGAACATCTCTATGTGATTAAGAAAACAAGCCCAACTTATAAGGCTGCCACGGAGTTGAAATTAGAAATAGAAGAAGAAATAAAAGACCCGGCGGCTTTAATAACATTGAATTGCTTGATTAAAGAAGAATCAGATGAGAGTAAGCAGTTTAAGCTCAAGCTGAAAAAGACCGATCTCTTATTGAAACTCCATCATTATAAAGAGGCTTTGGAATGGGCTTTCCAGATGGATGAACAGTATCCTAAGGAAGAACAGGTTGAATGCAGACTGGCTTTCTCTTTGCTCTTTTCAGAATCGGAAGGCGATAAAAACATTGACCATGCAATGGCTTTAATAGAACCTTATCTGCAAAATAGTGATGATAATGAGATCAGGGAAATATTGAATTCTGACATGACAGATATGGATAAGGCTGATAAGGAACGCATGTTCATGAAAATGTTATCTGCGATGGTGAGCAAAGTTTCCAAGCCACAAGACCACAGATGGGAGTCTATGAAATTTTTCTATTATGGACTCTGCGTTCTCGTGAAAAAGGGAGGAACTGCAGCTATCAGATTTTTGAATGAAGCATCTGGTCATGCAGCTTTTTCCCCTAAGGAAGATATAGATGCATTCGGTCTGCTCGAGATGGGAAATTGGCTTGATGATCGTGGTATTGCGCCTATAGAATTGGAATTTATAACAAAAAAAGTTTTCGAGGAAAGGAAAAAACAATAAAGATGGCGGAGAATAATAAAAATAAGAATAAGGTACAGATAGATCCTACCTACGCCCATTTGCAGCCGCAGGCTGTGAATGTGGAGCAGGCGGTACTCGGTGCCTTGATGATAGATTCTGATGCCTTTTCGGTGGTGTCGGAGTTGCTCAAGCCGGATACTTTTTATGACCCGCGTCATAAGAGAATATATCAGGCTATCCAGGTGATGAACATGGAGGAACGGCCTGTGGATATCATGACTCTTGCCGATCAGTTAGCCAAGACTGGCGAACTGGATAAGGTGGGAGGAGCACAATATCTCATGGATATTTCTGCAGGCATGGCTTCGGCTGCCCATGTAGAGTCGCATGCCCGTATCCTGGCGCAGAAATATATGCAGCGCCAGCTGATTCATTATGCCGGCGACATCGAGACGATGGCGTATGAAGAAGGTGTGGATGTGGATGAACTGATGCAGAAAGCTGAAGGTGAACTCTTCCAGCTTTCGCAGAACAATATGAAGCAGGATTATACACAGATTGATCCGGTTGTAAAGGAGGCCGTTGCTATCTTGCAGCGCGCTGCTCAGAACTCGGGTGGTCTTACCGGTATTCCTACGGGTTATCGTGGGTTGGATGATATGACATCAGGTTGGCAACCGTCCGACCTTGTGATTATCGCCGGTCGTCCTGCCATGGGTAAGACTTCCTTTGCATTGAGTATTGCCAAGAATGTGGCGGTAGATTATGATGTGCCTATCGGATTCTTCTCTCTGGAAATGAATAACGTTCAGTTGGTGAACCGACTCATCTCGAATGTTTGCGAGATTTCGGGTAAAAAAATACTGAACGGACAATTGGAACAGCCAGAATGGGAGCGGTTGGATAAAAAACTGAGAAAACTGACAGGTGCACCTATTTATATTGATGATACGCCTGGTCTTTCTGTTTTCGAACTCCGTACCAAGGCGCGCCGACTGGTAAGGGAAAAGGGTGTTAAACTGTTGATGATCGACTATCTCCAGCTGATGAATGCCAATGGTATGAAGTTTGGTAGCCGTCAGGAGGAGGTATCTACCATCTCCCGTTCGCTCAAAGGTATTGCCAAAGAGCTGAATATTCCTGTGCTTGCTCTTTCGCAGCTCTCCCGTAATGTAGAGAACCGTGAGGGTTTGGAAGGAAAGCGACCTCAGTTGAGTGACCTCCGTGAATCCGGTGCCATCGAGCAGGATGCCGATATGGTGCTTTTCGTTCACCGCCCGGAATATTATCATATCTATCAGGATGAAAAGGGTAATGACCTTCATGGTATGGCACAGATTATCATTGCCAAGCACCGTAAGGGCTCTGTTGGAGATGTTCTCCTGAACTTCCGTGGAGAATTTACCCGATTCCAGGATCCGCAGGATGCTGCAGCAGCACCTGTTGAGGAAGGTGGTGAGATTGTAGGCTCAAGGATGAATGGCGGAGGGCAGGATGGTAGTCCGCTACCACCACCGCCTGCAGAGAATCTGCCTTTTTAAGGTTAGAGTTTGTCATTTTTTTCACTCAAAAGCTGGCTTTTTCGCCAAATTCTTGCACAGGATTAACGTTTTTGGGTAAAAAAACAATAAGATTGTAGGAATTTGTTATCATTTCTATTAAAAAAGTTATAAATTGTTTGCTAGTATCAAATAAAAGTGTTATCTTTGCATGCGAATTTAAGAATATAACATAATATGATAGATATGAGAACAACATTGTTGAACATTACAAGCATTATTATTCGACTTCGACTGCAGTTTGTGGGCGGAAGTGATAAGGTGTGCGTATAGTTCATCGCTTAAGATATTAAAAGCCTTTCTACACTTCCGTCTATGGAGTGGGGGAAGGCTTTTTACTTTATCTGATGCTTCTGCACGGATTGCTATATAAACGTAGTGCGTTCTGAATGTGTAGCTCTTATATATATAATAAGGTGTAAATTTAAAATTTTAATGATATGAGTGACAGATTATACATTTTCGACACGACCCTCCGCGATGGCGAACAGGTTCCGGGATGTCAGTTGAACACAGTTGAGAAGATTCAGGTGGCAAAGCAACTGGAGCAGTTGGGCGTGGATGTAATTGAGGCTGGATTTCCTATATCAAGTCCGGGCGACTTCAATTCAGTGGTAGAAATCTCTAAGGCTGTAACCTGGCCTACTATTTGTGCACTTACCCGTGCCGTAGAAAAAGATATTGATTGTGCTGCTGAGGCTTTGCAGTATGCCAAGCATAAGAGAATCCATACCGGTATCGGTACCAGCGACAGTCATATCAAGTATAAGTTCAATTCTACCCGCGAGGAAATCATCGAACGTGCTGTAGCTGCTGTCAAGTATGCTAAAAAGTATGTTGAGGACGTAGAGTTTTATGCTGAGGATGCAGGCCGTACCGATAATGAGTATCTGGCTCGTGTCGTAGAGGCTGTTGTCAAGGCGGGTGCTACTGTAGTGAACATTCCTGATACTACAGGTTATTGTCTGCCTGATGAATATGGTGACAAAATCAAGTATCTCATGGAGCATGTTGATGGCATTGACAAGGCACGCCTTTCTACCCACTGTCATAACGACCTCGGTATGGCTACTGCCAATACCCTGCAGGGTGTTTTGAATGGTGCACGCCAGGTTGAGGTTACCATCAATGGTATCGGTGAGCGTGCAGGTAATACTTCGCTCGAAGAGATTGCCATGATTCTGAAGTGTCACAAGCATATCAATATTGATACCAACATCAATACCACTAAAATTATTCCTACCTCACGCATGGTGAGCAGCCTGATGAATATGCCTGTCCAGCCAAACAAGGCTATCGTGGGTCGTAATGCATTTGCTCATTCTTCCGGTATCCATCAGGATGGTGTCTTGAAGAATGTCCAGACTTACGAAATCATTGATCCTAAGGATGTGGGATTGGATGACAATGCTATCGTATTGACAGCCCGTTCTGGTCGTGCTGCATTGAAGTACCGTCTCCATGTCAATGGTGTAGAGATTAATGATGAGGAGAAGCTCGACAAGATTTACAAGAAGTTCCTCCAGCTGGCTGATAAGAAGAAGGAAGTTACCGATGAGGATGTTTTGATGCTTGCCGGTGCTGATTCTGCTGATAAGCATGGTGTTCAGCTCGACTGGTTGCAGGTTACTACAGGTAAGGGCGTGAAGAGCGTGGCAAGTATCGGTCTTGATATTGCAGGTCAGAAGTTTGAGGCTGCGTCATCTGGTAATGGTCCGGTAGATGCTGCTATCAATGCTCTCAAGAAGGTCATCACCAAGGAGATGAACCTCAAGGAGTTCACCATCCAGGCTATCGACAAGGGCTCTGATGATGTGGGCAAGGTTCACATGCAGGTAGAATACGATGGTCATGTATATTATGGCTTCGGTGCAGATACCGACATCGTTACGGCTTCTGTTGAGGCTTACATCGATTGTATCAACAAGTTCAAGGTAAGATAAAAGTTCAGTAGCTTAAAAGTTCTGCAGCTAGAATGTTCTCGCCTTGTAATTAATCAATAATAAATAATAATTAATCAATAACATAATGAATACATTATTCGACAAGATTTGGGACAAGCACGTTGTCCAGATTGTTCCGGACGGTCCTACACAGCTTTACATCGACCGTCTCTACTGTCACGAAGTAACATCACCTCAGGCATTCGCTGGTATGCGAGCACGCGGACTCAAGATGTTCCGTCCAGACCAGATTTTCTGTATGCCTGACCACAATACTCCTACTCACGATCAGGATAAGCCAATCGAGGATCCTATCTCAAAGAAGCAGGTAGATACCTTGGCAAAGAATACCGCTGATTTCGGCGTAACTCACTTTGCCATGAACACAAAGGATAATGGTATCATCCACGTAGTAGGTCCAGAGAAGGGTCTTTCTCTTCCTGGTATGACCATCGTTTGTGGCGACTCTCATACTTCTACTCATGGTGCAATGGGTGCCGTAGCTTTCGGTATCGGTACTTCTGAGGTGGAGATGGTGATGGCTTCACAATGTATTCTCCAGAGCAAGCCAAAGTCTATGCGTATCAGCATCAACGGTAAGCTCAGCAAGGGCGTTACTGCCAAGGACGTTGCTCTCTATCTGATGAGCCAGCTCACTACTTCAGGTGCTACCGGTTACTTCGTTGAGTACAGTGGCGATGTAGTGAAGGATATGTCTATGGAAGGTCGTCTTACCCTCTGTAACCTCTCTATCGAGATGGGTGCCCGTGGTGGTTTCGTAGCTCCTGATGAGACAACATTCGAGTACATCAAGGGTCGTGAATATGCACCTAAGGGTGAAGAGTGGGATAAGGCTGTGGCTTACTGGAAGACCTTGAAGAGTGGCGATGATGCAGTCTTCGACAAGGAGTTGACTTTCGACGCCAAGGATATCGAACCACGTATCACCTATGGTACCAACCCAGGTATGGGTATCGGCATTACCGAAAGCATCCCAACTCTCGATGAGATTCCTGAGGAAGAGCAGGCTGGTTTCAAGAAGAGCCTCAACTACATGGGCTTCCAGCCAGGCGAGAAACTCGAGGGTCATCCTATCGATTATGTATTCTTGGGCGCATGTACCAATGGTCGTATTGAAGACTTCCGTGCTTTCGCTTCTCTTGTTAAAGGAAAGAAGAAGGCAGATGGCGTAACTGCTTGGCTTGTACCAGGTTCATGGTTGGTTGATAAACAAATACGTGAAGAGGGAATTGATAAGATTGTTGAGGCTGCCGGCTTTGAAATCCGTCAGCCTGGATGCTCTGCCTGCCTGGCAATGAACGATGATAAGATTCCTGCAGGCAAGTACTCTGTAAGTACCTCCAACCGTAACTTCGAGGGTCGTCAGGGACCAGGTTCCCGCACCATCCTTGCCAGCCCATACGTAGCAGCTGCTGCCGCTATCACTGGTAAGATTACCGACCCAAGAGAGTTTATGTAATGTTAAGTGTTCAATGTTAAATGTTAAATTGAAATGAAACAGAAATTCAATGTAATTACATCAAGCTGCATTCCTCTTCCTTTGGAGAATGTAGATACAGACCAGATCATCCCAGCCCGTTTCCTCAAGGCCATCGATAAAGAGGGCATGGGCGACAACCTCTTCCGCGACTGGCGCTACAATGCCGACGGAACTCCAAAGCCTGACTTCGTGATGAACGACCCTTCATATAGTGGTGTCATCCTCGTAGCAGGCAAGAACTTCGGTTCCGGTTCTTCCCGTGAGCATGCTGCCTGGGCTATCGCAGGTGCAGGCTTCCGTGTAGTCATCAGCTCTTTCTTTGCTGATATCCACAAGAACAACGAGTTGAACAACCTCGTATTGCCAGTAGTAGTAAGCGAGGAATTCCTGAAGGAACTCTTCGAGAGCATCGACAAGGATCACAAGACAGAGGTGAAGGTAGATCTTCCTAACCAGACCGTGACCAATCTTGCTACCGGCAAGAGCGAGCACTTCGAAATCAACGGCTACAAGAAACACTGTTTGGAGAATGGTTTGGACGATGTAGACTTCCTCGTTCAGAACCGCGACAAGGTTGAGGCTTGGGAAGCTAAAAACAAGTAATTATGAACGTTAACGCAAAGAGAGATAATTCCCGCATCAAGGAGATTGAGATCATGGACTGCACGCTGCGCGACGGCGAGCAGACCAATGGTGTCAGTTTTCTTCCTCACGAGAAGTTGATGATAGCAAGAATGCTGTTGCACGACATCAATGTAGATCGTATTGAGGTGGCTTCAGCGCGTGTGTCAGAAGGTGAAAAGGATGCTGTCGCTCGAATTTGCCGTTATGCTAAGACTATAGGTAAACTGGATTCCGTTGAGGTATTGGGATTCGTGGATAACAACAAGAGTGTGGATTGGATTGCTGAATGCGGCGGTCATGTCATCAACCTCTTGGCTAAGGGTAGCTACAAGCACTGCACCCAGCAACTCAAGATGTCGCCTGAGGAGCATCTCGCTCATATTAAGCAGACCATCGACTATGCTTTGAGCAAGGGATTCACCGTGAATCTCTATTTGGAGGACTGGTCGAGCGGTATGCGTGACAGTCGTGACTATCTCTTCATGATGATGGATGAGTTGGTAAAACTGCCTATCAAGCGCTTCCTTCTTCCTGATACGTTGGGTATTCTGAACCCATTGCAGTGTGTGGAGTATATGCGCCAGATGGTGCGCCGTTATCCGAATTCTCACTTCGACTTCCATGCCCATAACGACTACGATCTGGCTGTGAGCAACTCGCTGGCTGCCGTATTGAGCGGCGCCAAGGGTCTTCACGTTACCGTGAATGGTCTGGGTGAGCGTTGTGGCAATGCACCATTGGCAAGTGTTCAGGTGATTCTGAAAGACATGTTCGAGGCAAAGACCAATATTAAGGAAGACCGTCTGAACGATATTTCCCGATTGGTTGAAGGATATAGTGGCATTGCCGTGGCTCCGAATACTCCGGTAGTAGGAGACAACGTCTTTACCCAGGTAGCTGGTGTGCATGCCGATGGTGACAACAAGGACAAGCTTTATTGCAACGACCTGGTACCTGAGCGTTTCGGCAGACATCGTGAGTATGCGTTGGGTAAGAACTCCGGTAAGGCGAATATCGTGCAGAACCTCAATGAACTGGGATTGGAACTGACGCCTGAGCAGACCAAGGCGGTGACCAAGCGAATCACAGAACTCGGCGACCGCAAGGAACTGGTAACCCAGGACGACCTGCCATACATCGTGAGTGATGTATTGAAGCATGGAGCTCCAGAGGATAAGGTGAAACTGGTAAGTTACATGGTATCAACCTCATACGGTTTGAAACCTATAGCCAGCGTGAAGGTAGAAATCGATGGCAAGGAGTATGAAGACCGTAGCTCTGGTGATGGTCAGTATGATGCCTTCGTAAAAGCCCTCCGCAATATCTACAAGGTGAAGCTCGGCAAAACCTTCCCTAAGCTCGACAACTATCAGGTAACTATCCCACCTGGTGGCCGTACCGATGCCCTCGTTCAGACCGTCATTACCTGGCGTGAAGGTGACCGTATCTGGCGCACCCGAGGCTTGGATGCTGACCAGACAGAAGCAGCTATCAAGGCAACGCTGAAGATGATTAATATGTATGAGGCAGATAAGAGCGACGAACAGGCTGTTTCGCCTCGAAATCTGGATATGGAATAATATCTCCGAAGATTACGAAATTATCTCCGAAGATTATGAAAATATCTCCGAAGGTTATGAAAATATCTCCGAAGGTTATAAACAATAAAACAATTAAAAAATCAGATAAGATGAAATTAAACATTGCAGTTCTCGCCGGTGATGGTATCGGACCAGAGATTATGAAGCAGGGCGTAGCAGTTATGCAGGCCATTGCAGAGAAGTTCAACCACGAGTTTACTTACAACGAGGCTATCTGCGGCGCTCACGCTATCGACGAGGTAGGTGATCCATTCCCAGAGGAGACCTTCAAAACTTGTATGGATGCTGATGCTGTACTCTTCGCAGCCGTTGGTGACCCACGTTTCGACAACAACCCTACAGCCAAGGTTCGTCCTGAGCAGGGCTTGCTCGCTATGCGTAAGAAGTTGGGCCTCTTCGCCAATGTTCGCCCAGTAGCTACATTCGATTGTCTGCTCCACAAGTCACCATTGAAGGATGAACTCCTGAAGGGTGCTGACTTCGTAGTTATCCGCGAGTTGACTGGCGGTATGTACTTCGGTGAGAAGTATCAGGATAACGATAAGGCATACGATACAGATATCTATACCCGTCCTGAGATTGAGCGCATCCTGAAGGTAGCTTTCGAGTTTGCCATGAAGCGCAACAAGCACTTGACAGTAGTAGATAAGGCAAACGTATTGGCATCTTCTCGTCTCTGGCGTCAGATTGCCAAGGAGATGGAGCCACAGTATCCTGAGGTAAACACCGATTATATGTTCATCGACAACGCTTCTATGCGCGTATTGACTGAGCCTACATTCTTCGATGTTATCGTTACAGAGAATACCTTCGGTGATATCCTGACCGATGAGACTTCTTGCATCACCGGTTCTATGGGCTTGCAGCCATCTAGCTCTCTCGGTGAGCACACACCATTGTTCGAGCCTGTTCATGGTTCATGGCCACAGGCAGCTGGCAAGAACCTGGCTAACCCAGTAGCTCAGATTCTTTCTGCAGCTATGTTGTTGGAGCACTTCGGTTTGAACGAGGAGGGTGCCTTGATCCGCAAGGCTGTAGATGCTTCTCTCGATGCCAATGTCCGCACACCTGAAATTCAGGTTGAGGGTGGTGCTCAGTATGGCACAACTGAGGTTGGCGCATGGATCGTTAACTGGATTAAAAATGCTTAATCTGTAAATGGATTTTTCGGCGCTGGGTGAATTTTCTATCCAGATGCTTTCTTGATAAAAGCCTTAAGAGGAGTGTTTCTTTCTCTTAAGGCTTTTCTTGTTGATTGTCCTGTCTTTCTGAATTTTAGTTCTTTTTGTAAGCTCAAATAAGTTTTATAGTTTTTTATTTGGCAGTTTGCAAAAGTCTTCTTAACTTTGCACCATGAAAAGTTTTTATACATTATTATTGGCATCGGTGGTTTCTTTGTCTGTATCTGCGCAGAACGTAGATGCCGACAAGGCACGTGCTGCTCAGAATAAAGCCTTGCGCGATTCACTCTCCAAGGCTACAGAAGTGCTTGCATATCATCCCGACAGTATCAATCTGCGACTGAAAAAGGCTGCTTGGAATATCCAGTTGGAGCAATGGCAATATGCCAAGGATGATCTTGATAAGGTACTCTTTCTGAACAATACCAATATCGCCGGTTTGTTCTATCGTGCCTTTGTCAATGAGAAGTTGCTCCGTTATAACTTTGCGCGTCTCGATTATCAGAATCTTCTGGTACTTGTTCCTGGCAACTTTCAGGTGCAACTCGGTCTGGCTTTGCTCAATGAGAAAGATAAGCATTATACCGAGGCTTACGATGGCATTAACAGTCTGATAGAGCAATACCCTGACAGTGCGATGGCTTATGCTGCAAGAGGTGGTATGGAGAAGGAGAGGGGTATGCTTGAGCTGGCAGAGTTTGATTACGCCAAGGCGATGGAGTTGGATGCCGGTAATGAGGATTTTGCTTTCAATCATGTAGACATCCTGATTCTGCTTGGAAGAAAAGACGAAGCCTATCGTGATTTGAAGAAACTGCTCGATGCCGGTTGTCAGCCTGGCAGGTTGCAAGGTTTCTATGCAAGGTTGAAAAAGAAGAAAAAGTAGTATTTGAGAGTTATAAAAAAGAGTTTTTAAAGATAATAAGACAAGAATGCATAAAATTATTCCCTATATCCTGGCTGCCTGTTGTCTCTGTATGGTGGCATCCTGCAATACCGTCTTCGATGTTCATCCGTATGATGTGCAAATCGACGGCGATAGAAATCTGAATGTTACCAATATTCAGAAGATTGAGGCTGCAGTAAAGTCGAAAGATACAATCCGTTTTGCTATGATCAGCGATTCACACCAGTGGTTGGATGATTTGAAGAGTGAGGTTAATGATATCAATCGCCGGAGTGATTCCCTCGATTTCGTGATTCATTGTGGAGACCTTACCGACTTCGGTGCTACCCGTGAGTTTCAGTGTACCCGTGACCATCTTCAGAAGTTGAAGATACCTTTCGTGGCTCTGCTGGGTAATCATGACTGTTTGGGAACAGGTAACCAGTCTTATCAGAAAATCTTTGGTAATCCGGATTTCAGTTTCATTGCCGGTAAGGTAAAGTTTGTCTGTCTCAATACCAATGCCATAGAGTTCGACTATTCCCGCCCTGTACCTAATTTCGATTTCATGGAAGAGCAGGTTAAGGCAGATGCAGATGACTTTTCGCGTACCGTTGTCTGTATGCATGCTGCCCCTTATTCAGAGCAGTTTAATAATAATGTAGCTAAGGTCTTCAATTTTTATACGCATCAGTTCCCAGGTTTGATGTGCTGTCTTTACGGTCATGGTCATCATACCAAGCAAGAAGATATTTATGGCGATGGTATCATCTATTATCAGGTGGCCAATGCCGCTAAGCATCAGTACTATATATTCACCATTACTCCAACAGATTATCGTTATGAAATTATTGAGTTTTAAGCATATATTCATTCTGGGAGCCTTGCTTGCTGCAGGTTCTGTACAGGTTCATGCTGCCGATGAGGTTACCGGGAAAAGTGAGGAGTTGGAACTGAAGGATAGTATCGTTCATGATACTCTGGTGTTGGCGGATGGCAAACTGACCCGATATGACCGCCGCGTTATGCGCTACCGTAAGCATTGGGATTTGCTGATACCTACTAGTGGCATCATTCAGACCTGTGGCAATATGGGTATCATTTCGCTGGGTATCGGATGGGAATATGGTAAGCGCCGCCAGTGGGAAACGCAACTCTTGTTTGGCTACATCCCGAAGTTTAGTTCTGACGATGAGAAGTTTACCATGACGCTCAAGGAAAATTTCATTCCTTGGCGTCGTAATATCGGTAAGGGCTGGTGGTTTGAACCGCTGGAGTGTAGCCTGTATTTCAATACGGTGTTCGGACATGATTTCTGGACAAAGCAGCCTACCAAGTATGAAAGCGGCTACTATCCGTTCTCTACCAGAGTCCGTCCTAATATCGCCTTGGGTGAACGTTTTAAGTATGATATTCCGCACAATAAACGTAAGCGTATCAAGAGTATTACGTTCTTCTATGAGTTGGGTACAACGGATATCTACTTTATGCGTTTCTACCGTAACGGCAATGCCGGTTTCTGGGATGTATTCGGCCTCTCTATCGGTGCCAAAGTGCAGTACCTTTAAACCAAGAACTGGTTGATGAGTTTGCTTACTCTGATGATATCTTCATCGTTGAGCGATGAGTTGCAAGGCAGACTCAGTTCCTCGTCAGCTATTCTCTTGGCTACCGGAAATTCCAGATGATTCATTTCCGGATAGCATGGCTGCAGATAGGGTGGGCGGAAGTAATGAATCTTTGTGCCGACCCCATTCTCAGCCAGGAAAGCTTTCAGTTGGTCTCGCTTCGGGGTAAGGAAAGGGAAGACGTGGAAAACATTTTCATGAACAGGAGAGATGAGTTTCGCAGCGATGCATCTGTCTTTGATGCTGTCATCCAGATGCTTCAGGTATAGCTGTACCTGTCTGTATCTCGCTTTCTGTTCGTTCTCAGGATATTGCAGTTTCACATTCAGTACCGCAGCCTGAATCTCATCCATGCGCGAGTTGACGCCCTGATATCTGAAGATGCCGTCTTCTATCTTTCCATATTCGTGTAGTGACATGATGGCTTCCGCCAATTCCCTGTTATTGGTAGTTACAGCTCCCGCATCTCCCAAGGCTCCCAGATTCTTGCTAGGATAAAAACTGTGGGCGGCAGCATCCGAAAGATTTCCGGTATATCTTCTTTTCGATGGTTTTTCAGGAGAATCGGATAGAGTAGTGGAGCATCCGAATCCCTGCGCATTGTCTTCGAAAAGCAAGAGATGATGCTTCTTGCAGATTTCAGCAATCTTCGGAGTCCATGCCAGTTTGCCATAGAGATGAACAATCATGATGGCTTTGGTCTTCGGTGTGATTCGGGCTTCTATCAGTTGGTCATCTATCTGTAATGTATCGATATTGGCATCCACCAATACAGGAGCTAGTCCTACGCTGCTGATGGCAAGTACGGTAGCGAAATAAGTGTTGGCAGGCACGATTACCTCATCACCTTTCTGCAACTTTCCGATAGCCAGTTCCCCCATCAGTATCAGTTTGAGCGCATCCGTCCCGTTAGCGCAGCTGATGCAGTATTCTGTACCGATAAACTGTGCATACGATTTCTCAAACTTCTTTACGGCTTCACCTTGCAGATACCATCCGCTGTTGACCACCTTGTTGATAGCATCCTTTATCTCTTTCTCGTAAGGCTCATTGATAGCCTTCAGGTTGAGATAAGGAATCTTCTTAACTTCTGTTTCCATTGTTTCTTCTGTAATGATTTATACAAGTGATAAGACTTGTTTCTATAAATAAAAACGGATGTTTTGCGGTATTTATTATATGGGGAGCTATAAAAAAGACAAGAGCAGCTATCTTCTCAGACAACTGCTCTACATTCAATAGGTATTAGTTTTCTTTAAGGTAAAAAGATTGTATTCAGGATAACGTTTGCAAAGGTACTAAAAAAAACTGAAATAAAAAAATAAAATGGCAACAAATTTACCATCAACTTAAAAAAAAGTTTTAAAACCCTTTGCGGAGTCTTTTCTATTTGTACGTGAAAACAGATTTTTATATAAATAGTGCCAAAATAAAAAGCTGTGAAATGGAAAAACTGTCACGAAACCGTCTTTTTTACCTTTCACAGCGTTCGATGTCTAAAATATTTTGCCAAACAGGTTGTTCATCATTGTTTTGATTCGATTTGCTCTCTATACAAATGGTTACCATCAATATATAGTCAATATGCTATGTTGGGTATGATTCTTCCCAACAGTTAGATAAGGTGTCTTCTAACTCCAAATTCTTCTGCAACTTGCTAGTACCGGATATATTTTTTAGCCTTTATCGTTTAAAAGATTTTAAAAAGCAGTAATTATCGTTTACGAGTTCCCACTGTGGGAACTCTCATTTATTTTATTTTTTGTATCTTTGCACCGTGTGACACAGATTAGAACCTTATTACCTACTTTGGAGGCGTCGCGACAAAAACAGTAATGTACGGATCTCTACTTCCGAAAGCCAACGGAGGCGGAGACAGGAGAGTTTATGCCCATAGCAAGAGAGCTATACAGCGCATTCTCAGCTCAGTGTTCACGGTGACAGGGTGACAGGGTGACACGAGTTTTTCAACATTTCGCCTCGCACGCGGGCAGGCAGGAAAAATCAGGCCGAAAGTTCCTGCCTGCCCGCGCGAGAGTAAATCTTCAGAATTCCCTGTCACCTCTGTCACCCTGTCACCCAGAAGTCGGTTGTTTCCGAGACGGAAATCAAAGACTTACGATGCAAAAGTCAGTTACTTACGATATGAAAGTCAGGGACTTATGATGCAAAAGTCAGTAGCTTATGAAGAGAATTACAGCGATACCTGTAACCACGCTAACATGGTGGTATCATTTGAGTGCTCTAATCACTATATGGCTGCGGTAATTAAGAATAGAAGAAAAAGTTTGGCTGTTTCATATAAAAGGCGTATATTTGCAGAAAAAAGAGACAAGATGACGCAACTGAATAGAAAATTGCCTTTAGGCATACAGGATTTTGAAGAGATGCGTAGAGATCATTATATCTATGCTGATAAGACCGATATGGTCTGGAAACTGGCTAATGGTACTAAATACAATTACCTGAGCCGTCCACGCCGTTTCGGTAAGTCTCTTTTGTGTTCTACACTTAAGTGTTATTTTGAGGGTAGAAAGGAACTCTTTGAAGGTCTCAAAATTATGGAACTTGAATCGGAGTGGGTAAAACGTCCTGTAATCTATTTCAGTATGAGTTTGGGTGGTTCTTCTGCACAGACGCTTACAGAATATTTGAACAATGTATTGTCTTCATACGAGAAGATATATGGCAGAAATCCGGATGAGCAGTCTTTAGGTAATCGTTTAAATGGTATCATTCAGAGAGCATACGAACAGGCGGGAGTACAGATAGCCATTATAGTAGATGAGTATGATGTTCCTTTGCTGCATACCTATGAAACCGTTCATCATGATGCGTGTCGTGAGATATATCGTAACTTCTTTACTGGGTTAAAGGATTATGGTTACTGCATCAAGTGCGTCTTTATTACTGGCATTACCAAGTTTACCCAAATCAGTATGTTTGGTATGCTTAATACGTTAGTCAATATCAGTTTTCGTAATGAGTACGCTGCGATATGCGGTTTCACCAAAGATGAAGTTATTTGTAATTTCTCAGAACATCTATCAGAATTGGCAGATAACAATGCTATCACGAAGAGTGCCCTTATGGATACAATGAGCTCTATCTATGGTGGCTATCATTTCTCAAGTGGTCTTATTGGTGTTTGCAATCCTTTTAGTGTATGTAACGTATTGGCCAATCTGCGTCTAAATTCTTATTGGATAGCTTCAAGTTCCAACGAAATGTTGCTCAAGGTCTTGCGTAAATTCATCAACGAGATTCCTGAGCTGGACAATTGTTTGATTGATTCTGACTATTTGGAAATGAGTGATGTCAATATGAATGATCCAAAACTCTTCCTTTATCAGTCCGGTTATCTTACAATCAAAAAGGTAGTAGGTAGCAGTTATATGTTAGGTTATCCTAACCGAGAAGTGCGAAATGCTATGCTTGGCATGAACCTTCCCAACAGTTAGATAAGGATTTGGTTAGGAAGAAGATACAATAAAGGGGTGAATACATTGTATTTAAAGTATTCACCCCTTTATAGCATCAGTAGCTAATCATTAAAATATTTTGCCAAACATGATGTTTATCATAGTTTTGAACAGAATCTTAGCATCAAACCACCAGGATCTGTGTTCCAGGTAGTAGAGGTCAAGACTCAGTCTTCTCAGCATCTTCGGCATTGTATCCGTATATCCGTTATAAAGGGTGGCGTAAGAAGTTACTCCCGGACGAATCTGATACAGATAAGTATATCGAGGATCATGCTCCATAATCTGGTCGATATAGAATTTACGTTCAGGGCGAGGACCAATAAACGACATATCGCCCTTTACAACATTCCAAAGTTGAGGAAGTTCATCGAGGTGATGTCTCCTAAGGAATGCTCCAATATGTGTCATGCGAGTTTCTCGTTCATGTTGGAAGAGTTGAGGACCATCTTTTTCTGCATCCACTTTCATACTTCTGAATTTATATATGTAGAAAGGTTTGCCGAATCGGCCGATTCTTTCTTGTTTAAAGATAGCAGGTCCATTATCTTCTCTTTTTACGAGAAAATAGCACACAACAAATAGAGGTGAGAAAACTATTAAGCCAAAGATAGCTAATAGAAAGTCTCCCGCCCGTTTTACATTTCTTTCAAATTCTGTCATGCCATCAGCAATGAAACGTTCGTCAGCTACGTTATCATTTAATTCTATTTCGAATGGAATGTTCGTAGACTTATTTAGTTGCGCTCTATTCATTTGTTCTATTATGTTTTATTATAAAACGTTTAGAGTGCTCATATATTGTATAGAGTCTAGTTTTCTTTTTAGAATTTTGCAACTATAGCTTGGTAGGAACAGCAGAAAGAAGTATAGGTATGCTTTCAGTGTGCTGAATTTCAGTATGGTTTCGTATACAGCTACGTTGTAGTGAATGAGTTGCATTTTTTTCCTGGAAACTGAATTCTTTCTTACACAATAGTAGGCTAGAGGCTTTTTGGTATAAGCGTAGCATATTTTGCATTGTTGAAGGATCTGAATAAACATAGCCCAATCCTGTCTTTTGCGGATAGTAGGCATATAGTATTTCTTCCCCAAAGCTTTTGTATCATAGATAGCTGTGAGACATCCGATTTTATTGTCACGTTTTATCATTTTATACGTGATACGGCGTGGCGGAATATTGATACCTGTGGTCTCATAGTTAGAATTGCATATAAGATAAGTTGCACAGCAGAGAGCGCACTTCTTTTCTGACATGTAATTGATTTGGATTTCCAGTTTCTCAGGAATCCATCTGTCGTCGCAATCACAGAATGCGATGTATCTTCCTTCAGCTCTTTTGATACATGCGTTTCGGACATATCCCGGTCCATGGTTTTCTGAGAGTAGTTCTATTTTTACTCTCTTGTCTGCTTGGGCAAATTCCTTCAGAATCTTAATGGTGTCTTCATCAGTAGATGCATCGTCAGTTATAATAAGCTCCAAATTATCGTATGTTTGTCTCAGTATACATTGAATGCTGTCAGCAAGAAATTTGCCGGCATTATAAGTAGGCATGATGACTGATACTAAGTCTTCTTTCATTTTATATTTACCTATTTTTTTCATATTCTAACTTTTTTAGATAACGTTCTCCTTTGCTTTTTATTGTGTTTCGCATGCCCGATATCTGTTCTGAATTTAAATGGTAGAGAAATAAGTGCTTAATAGGAACGTATATAATAGTTGATTTTCAATTTTATAGGATTTAAAACAATATCAAAAAATACTAATTTTTATTGAATAGACCAACTATATTTGTATGTTTAAAATAAAAAACGTATATTTGCATTGATTTAGAATCAAATTTTGTTTTGGAAAATAAAGCACGTTTTAAAAAGCATATTAGGTATGCTTTTAGAATTCTCCATATAGATAACATGCCTCATGTTATGAAATATGGTTTGGTACATAATGATTCACCTTTTGCAAGTGATAGTTTTGTACCAATAGGGGATGTGTCTGTTATGGATGCCCGTTCAACGAAGCAACTGCCAGATGGGTCTTTCCTTTCTGAATATATTCCTTTCTATTTTGGTCCCAGGTCACCCATGTTATATAATATTCAGATAAGTGAAAAAATAACTGTAAATATGATACAAAGGAAAGTGTTTGAAACTCGATCCTTTAACTATGTGTTACTTCATAAACAAGACACAAAAATGTACCAAGCTTTTTTATTGATACTAAAAAGAATATGTAATATATAGGCAATATGAAAAAAAGTTTGTTGATGTTTTTATTCTTTTGGGTTTTGTTTTTGGGTGGGGACTCATTTCAGACGCAGGCAAAGAAAAAAACAAAAGATAGCTATAAACTTGTTTTTTGTGATGAGTTTAATCTATCTGATGGGGCTCAACCTGATACAGCAATATGGAGTCGCTGTCAACGATATAATAGTCAATGGAATCGTTGGGTCAGCGATTCTAAAGATGTTATATATATAAAAAGAGGAAAACTAGTGTGTCGTGCAATTCCTAACTCGAACGAAAAAGGAGATACGGCAAAGATGCTAACTGGAGCTATATGGACAAGAAATAAATATGCTTTTCAGTATGGACGCTTGTTGGTGAGAATGAAGACAAACGTCATAACGGGCAATTTTCCTGCAGCCTGGCTTGGAAGACAGCAGAAAGATGGAAACAAGGCTCCGTATGGTGAAATTGATGTTGTGGAGATGTTTGGAAGTAAGCAAGAATCTAACCATAATATACATACTCAATATACTTTGGATAATCCCAAGCATGGACTTAGAACCAGTTTCAAACATGATGTGGATGTAACTAAATGGCATGTGTATGGCATAGAGTGGACTCCTAAATATGTAAAATGGCTCGTTGATGGACGACTGGTGGGAATCTATTATAAGTCTTCTGATAAAGAACTGCTTAAAAAGCACCAGTGGACTTTTGATGATAAGTTCTTTATTCTCCTCAACCAGAGCGTAGGAACTGGAGCTCATGGTATGATTCCAGACATAACTAAGACATACGAAACAAAATTTGATTGGATAAGAGTTTATCAAAAGAAATAGATATGGAAGGTATAAAAAACATTTTGGCTGCAATATTGGTGAATTTTCCAGTTGCAGTTGTGAAGATGCGCTATTTGATGAGATTCAAGCGACTGCCAAATCTCAAGAATCCTCACGATTTGAATGAAAAAATCTTGTATCAGAAGCTATATACAGATACAACGTTGTGGAGTCGATTGGCAGACAAGGTATTGGTTAGAGACTATGTAAAGGACTGTGGCTTGGAAAGTATACTAACCAATTTATATGCAGTATGGGACAAGGCTACAGATATTTGTTTTGATGAGCTTCCTGATGCTTTCATGCTGAAGTCTAACAATGGCGACGGAAAAGGAACTAATATTGCGATTTTTGACAAGAAAAGATTGTCGGCATCTGACATAAAGTCTTTAAAGGATACAGCCGCAGGCTGGTTGGAGCAAAAGAATATTGGGGCTTTGTCTGCAGAGCCTCATTATAATTCCATCAAACCTCTTGTGTTTGCAGAGGAATTGTTGCCTATTCCAAAAGGAGAAAAGTCTATAGTGGACTATAAGCTTTGGTGCTTTAATGGAGAACCTTATGCTTTTTTGGTTATATCTAACCGTAAGAGTGGAGGAGAGGCTGAAATTGCATGTTATGATTTGGATTGGAAGGATCGTTCCGACTTGCTTGCAATAACTAAGCATTATAATATTAGAAAAAGTGGTTTGAAACGTCCGGAGAATTTGGAATCTATGATAGAGTATGCCAGAATACTAGCAAAGCCTTTCCCGCAGGTTAGAGTAGATTTCTATGATATAGAAGGCAAAATCTATTTTGGGGAACTTACCTTTACTTCGCTGGGAGGTATGATGAATTATTTCACGCAGGAAGCTTTGAATGATATGGGAGAAAAAATAAATCTTTCCTATGCTGGCAGATGCTAGCATAGGAAAGATTTATTTTTTTAATATGTGGGATGATTCGGCCTTTAGGACATACTACGGTAGAATGGTCTGGTACATCATCTATGACGATAGCTCCAGCACCTATATCGACATGATTGCCTACCTTAATTCCTCCCATGATAATAGCACCTGCGCCTATTGTTACATCATCTCCGATGACAGGTACTCCTGTTTTTTCCACTGCAATGGTAACACAATGATAGATGGTGCAATTGTTTCCTATCTTGGCTGCACCATTGATGATGGTGGAGTAGCTATGGATAGGGCAGAAGCCTTCGCCAATGTGTGGAGACAGTCGCATGGAACTGATTTTTGGCAACAGTATATTGAGCAGGTGTCTTGGTGCACCTATTCGCATGTAGAAAAGGTTGCGAAACTCTGCCTCGTCAATCAGTGTGCTGCATAATTCCCATGTCAGGAAGTTTTTCTCTTTTAACTGGTTTCGATACTGTGGGCGAGCCATAATGTCTTTGTTGATAATCATTCGCTTTTGCTTGTTGAGCGCATAGCAGATGATATGGGGCAACACCCTTGGTAAATTTGCCCAAATTTTAAGTTTATTCATTTTCTTACTTTAGTATCTTTCGGAAAAAATCGTCATTCAAAACACTGGCCGTATCATATTTCATCGCCTGCTTTCTGCAATGTTGGGTCATCTCAGCTACCCTTGAATTGTTACTGATAAATGAGGTCATGGCATCAGCCAGTGCATCTGTATCCTTGCTCTTGATAATCACACCAGTTGTGCCGTTATCAATTATTTCTGTGTTGTAACCCCATTCGGAAGCGATAACTGGTGTTCCTGCAATCATGGCATCGATCAGGATGCCAGGGAAGCCTTCGCCCTTCCAGAATGTAGGAAATAACATTGCAGAATAACTTGCCAAAACATCGTAGTTTGAAATATCTGCAAGATTGAGGAAACCCTTGTATTCTGCATTTGGAATCTCGTTGATGGTTTTGAGAAAATGTGACTTGTAGGAATCTTCTATTTTTCCATAGAAATGCACAATAAATTTATCTTCACCAATCTCTTTGTTTATTTTTTTTGTTGCCTCCATGATGAGGTCGCATCCCTTTTCTGGGATGATTCTAGACAAGAATACAAATCGGAAGGGTACAGGATTCTCTATGCTTTTTTCTGGGATGTATGCTATCTTCTTGAAGTTAGGAATGTGGATTACATTCTTGTAGCCTAAAAGTTCCATCTTGTGTTTCATTTCCTGGCTTTCTACCATAAACCACTTGACAATGGAGTAGCATTCCCTTTGCTTCATCTCCAGTTGGGAGATGAAGTTAGGGAGTATTCCTCCTATGACGAAATAGTTCAAACGGATAGACGGAAACAGCATCTTTACTATCTTTATCAGCTTGTATGAACTATAGGTGTTTAAAGATATGATAATATCTTTCTTTCTATATTGCCAGATAAAACGGAGAACATTCAACAGAACAGAAGGATTTTTCTTCCAGTTGTTGGTGTTAATGTGTTTAAACGATCCAAATACCTCATTCAGCCGATTGAACAGCTGAATGTTCTTAGCGTAAACTCCATTTGATGTATCCTTGAAATTTCCGCAATCACCGATAAATAGTATCTTTTCCATAATCTCATTATTGACATGTGTTCAACGCATTTCTTATTGCATTTAACCATCCATGGCCGAAACGGTCATCTGGCTCAACGTAGTTACCTTCGCCCCATTCATTCCATGCCTTGAGAAATAGAATCTGGTGCTCTGGTGACTTGTGTTTGATGCGCTCGATAGCCTCTTCTATTGTCTTCTGAAACTTTTCTGGTGTGGCATTGATCAGTGGGTTTGTTGCAACACCAGCTCTTGGCGTACGATCCCATTGGGGCAACAGTGACGGGTATACATTCTCCCATCCATCTTCTTCTACATAGTAATGTTTCATCACATCGCTGTAATCGCAAATGTTAGAAGTTGGCATGAAACTATTCTTTGTCAAGAAATAGAATAGCATTCTCAGTTTTCCCTTGCTCATCGACTGTGCTCTGGCAAGTCCTGATGGCATCACTGCGTCAAATCCCAAATCAAGTACCGACTGATAGTGTTCGGCTGCCTCATCTGTAGCCCAAAGCGACAGTTTGCCGTCCTTTACTGAACGTCCTGATGAGTTGACGGTATAGCCTACGAAATGAATCCCTTTTAAGCCATTTTCTTTTGCCATCTTCTGCCAGAGTTCGATGAACTGCTTCACGTTAGGTATAGCTTTAGGTTGGTAAATAGCAAATAGAGGTTTACCGTCAACCGTAATATATCTCTTGTCGCGGAAAGCAGGCAACATGGCATTGAAGTGGGCTATATGATCCTCTGTGGAATACTCCATTTTCATAATCATGGAATCCCTGCGAGTGCTTTTACCTTTAACCCAGGTCTTGTTGGTCCAATCATGGTTAGCCCAGCAGATACAGAAAGGGAAATCTGGCTTTCCAGAAGCAAGCACCTCGTTAAATGGGCGCTCTAGCAATTGTTTTCCATTGCCAAACCAATAATGGTAATAGCAAAAACCTTCGATACCTGCTTCTCTGGCCAGTTCTGCCTGCTGCTCTCTCACCTCAGGCAAACGTAAATCATAGAAGCCTAAATCTGCTGGCAGGTGAGGCTGATAATGTCCTTTAAATAAAGGCTTGGCCTTTACTACGTTGGTCCATTCTGTGAATCCCTTGCCCCACCACTCATCGTTTTCAGGGATAGGGTGGAACTGGGGTAAATACATTGCTATAATTCTTGGTTTCATATTTTCTTTATTATTTAATTTTCTGTTATTATAATTATACTTTCCAGATAAATTGGAAATCAATATAGTTCAAACCATAGTTTATATATATGAGTCCTAGCAATAGCACTATTGTAATTCCTAACCATCTTGGTCTTATAGTGCATGCAATGCAAGGAAACAGAAATATTCCTACAACTCTAAGCAGTAAACTGATTCTTTCAGCAATAACTGGAATGAATGAGAGTGATGCATAAGCGAGAATTCCTAATGCAAATATTTTGATTATAATAGGAAAGTACTTATTGTATTCTGTAACCGTTTTTGAAAAATACATGAGGTAGAAGTATATCATAATGTTTATCAAGTATAACGGACCGAATACATTCACTCCAGCCATTGATTGCCCGGTATCTTCTGCCTGTTGGTAATTTGCCAATTTAGCACCTATAAACGGAATGTCTAGCATCATCATAACTCCTACGCCGATGAAGTATATAACATATCCGGCAGGAATTACGCAGCACCAAAAAATCTTTCTTTTGCCTTTTAGCTCTTTGTTGTTAAGTAAGAGCAGAGGAATAAGTGCAAGTCCTGAAACATGGAAGCATGAACCTGCCAAGATCAAGAAAAGTGCCCATTTTCGTTTTTCTTCAGCTATCAGCGTTAGTGAAAGTAAGAACATTCCCGATAGAACACCTGTTCTGATTTGGGTCATCTCGTGAACGCAGAAATAGAAACTGATGTAGATGGCAAGTGATAGAAAGGTAAATTCTGTTGTCTTGCGTATTGCAAGTAATTTCAGCCCAACTCCCATGATGGCATATAAGATGAACAATATATGCACGTCATTTGTGAATAGATTTAAGAATGCAGACAAAAGAACATAGGTGAACTCCGTATTTCCTGTTGCCGTTGCAGTATAGTAGTTCCTATATACCATTTCGTAGTTCTCTGAATCTGGATCTAGGCCTACTTCTCTCAATCCTGCCGTTAATACCAAAGGAACGAGAAAAAAAAGCATCAGCTGATTCTTCTGATTATCTTGAATGTGCGATTCTATAAGCGCGCACATGCCTGCAAGTATGAAGAGGGATATGATTATATATGCCATTTGTTATTTTCTCTTTATCAAATTAATAGCAATCTTGAATAATTGATGTCGCTCAGAACTGTTTGTGCCAAACATTGCAAAGAGTATTATGGTTATCATTGGTGAAACCATAAAGACTGTTAAAAGTCGAATGATGTCATTATCAATATAAGTTCTGAATGTACTAGTAGCCAAATAGCTTATAACTGTTATTACTAAGCCGCGTAGTAGAAACTCCTGCAAGTAAGTCCTTAATTTGAATGACTCATGGCTTCTCTTCAGTATTACGATCCTTATGAAATGAGCTATAATGATAACACTCAACATAGAAAGTAGTACACTGTACGAAGGCATGCCCCATTTCAGCATCATATAGGCTAGGGGCAAGTGCATTAAAGTCATACTATCTGTACAGATGTAATAGAACTTGACATTTCCGGTTGCTTGTATAATTGTCGTTATTGGACTGCTGATAGCAAGACAAACGGTGTATATAAGAATTATGCGTGCAAACGTTATAGCTTCAACTGTTGGTGAACCGAGCCAGATAGTGAGCACTTGTTCCATTTCTGTAAAAATAGGAGTAGCTATTGCAACTAAAAGGTATAGGATGCATTTGTTACTGATGCCAAACATCACGTCAAGCGTTTGTGTTTCATTTGCGGCATAGGCTTTTATCATTGGTGGTCTAAATGCAAGAACTATACTGTTTGCCAATGATAACGTTGCATTGTATATGCTGATAGCTATGGCGAAAGCTGCATTTACAAGTGGCCCGAAGAATATGTTGAGGAGGATAGCACTGCCCTGAATAAGTCCTACTCCTGCCATTGATCCTAGCATAGACCACCCTGTAAATGAAAGCAGCTTTTTGTATTTTGACTTACTTTTAATAAAAGTATATCTGCATTCTGTATAGTGCTTCTTTGCATATGCCATATATGTAGTAAATACGATAATGGCAATGATGCTAAGACTTATTGAATAGAAAACGAGATTGTCAATAGCTGTTATTCCTATAAGAAATGCTGCCAAGAGTTTTAAAATACAGTCTAAGCAGGAAACCAATGCATATATTCCCATTTCTTCATGAGCATAAATTGCTGCTGTATATGGAATTTGAAGCAGGGTGAAGAAGAAGGAGAACATGGCAAATTGGAATGCGATGTTAGCAGAATAAAGACGATTTTCTGGTATCATCATCTGCGAGTTAAGCATCCAAATACCTGCAGTCTCAAATATCAGAAACAATATAATACAGAAACATATTACTACATTTGTACTAACAGAGAATACAGTTTGTTGTTTTTCCGTTTCTCCCTTTCCTGAAAGATAGGAGTAAAATCTCTGTATTGCCTGGGAAAATACGGGAATTAAGCAGGAACTTAATGTGACAACACCTGCTACGGCGTTATAGATTCCGTAATCGCAAGCACCTAGTCCTCTAAGTAATAAACGTACAGCATATAGGTTGACTATAGTCAAAATCAATATGCGAACAAATAGCATAAGCGTATTTTGTGTTATACGTTTAAGCTTATTTATTTTTTCCATATTTATAGGAGTTTATTTAATAATCAAGTCCCTAATGCTATAAATACCTAGTATGATTATTGCCAAGAAACACATTCCAAGTACAAATAGCATACGCTTTGGCTTGGCTGCTTTTATTGGCACTGCAGCTCCTTTTACGACTGTAAAGGCTGGTGTTCGTTCTTGTACTTTTGCTTTGGCTGCCTGATATTGGGTTACCATTGCACTATAAGCATTATACTTTAGCTGCATATCGTTTTCCATATCATCTTGCTTTGATTGCAAACTAGCCAACTGCACATCAGTATTGGCATCAGCGTATGAACCATATCTTTGGCGAGCTTTTTCGTACTCATGCTTTGCTTCAGTCATGAGGGTCTTATAGTATTGTTCGTCTACACGAGCTTTGCGGGTTCGGTAGTTTGTGATATATACCTGAAGACGCTCTTTTACGGAATCCGCAATAGTCTTGCAAATCAGTGGGTCTTGAGCCTCTGTAGAAATGGTGATAACGGCAGTTTTCTTGTCGATATTGATTGTGATGTTCTTACGGATGGCTGATGCTACATCATCTTGTTTCTTTGAAAGCATGTAAGGATTGATCTTTTTAGAAACTCTTGTTGCTTTCTTCTCTTGAAAGAGTTTTTTGATGTAACCAAATCCCTTTGCCCAGAAAGTATACTCTTGATGTTTAGTCAGATAATCGTAATAACTGCATTTTACGTTTCCGTCTTTTGTTTTTACCTTGATATCAAATAATCCAACTACGAAACCATTGTCTTCCATCAAGTCAGGGTAGAGCATCGGGTTTATAGCGTCGGTTGTCTCCATATTTCCAAGGTCAATACCAAAAGAAGAGGCCAACGAACCTAGTGTACCACCAATATTTGAATTGTTGTTCACCTCAGGTGCTAAACTCAGACTTGATGTATATGTACGAGGTATACAAAGAATATATGCGCAAGAGAGAACAAATACTATAGGTAATACGATATAGTATAGTTTTCTCTTAGACCATATCTTCTTTATAATGATTCTGAGATCAATTACCTCAAGGTTATTATTATTTTTTTCCATTTTTGCTTTGTAATCAATTTCTTACTTATATTAGCAATCGTAGCAATCATGGCGATGCTGCTAACTTATCCCTGTTTCCAACTCTCAACTCCTCTTGTTTTGCTGGAGAAGTTGATGCCTAGCTTGACAACTGTTCGCTTATCCATAGCGAAAGGAGCTGCATAGTTTTTGACTTCTATCTGTTTCAGAGCTTCTTCTGCACTTCCGTCTAATTTGCATTCGATGATGTAAATGTAGTCGGAAGTTTGAATGAGAACGTCCATCCTGCCATCACTTGTCGGTATTTCTACCTGTGTGTGGAATCCCATAATCTTAAAAATGAGATATAGGGCATTTTGGAAGTAAAGTTCTGCTTCGCCTGCTACCTGATAGCTGTTATCTGCAAAGAAAGCGGTAAGCCGATTCATAAATTGTTCGACATGTCCTGCTTCAACATCCTTCACAAACTCATCGACCATAAAGGCGGAACGGTCACCTGCAGAACAATATAGCGGCAGCAGAAAGTTAAGAAAACCTTCTTCCACTTCTTTGTTAGGGAAGCCTAGTAGATATTTCTTAAACCTTTCGTCATAGCCTTTGATAGTGAGATAACCACTCTGGTATATCACTGGTATCGGATTGGTTGACAGCGAGTCTACGCTGTTGATTACATCGGCTGATACCCTTTCCTTTGTCATGTCTGGCAAACGATAGTTGTGCATTTTCAGCAAGTCAACTAGAAATGTGGGTGTGCCAGTCTCAAACCAGTAGTCTTTATAGCGAAGTCTTGACAAAGTGTTCAGTACGCTAAATGGGTTATAGATGCCTACTGTATTTTCCTCGAAATGATATCCGTCGTATCTTGCCTTCAGTTTTGCTATTGTGGCTTCTTCTGTATCGCCATTGGCTTCGGCTAATTCGTTGATACCTTCCTTGAAATTCGTAAGCAATTCCTTCTCTGTCATTCCGCAGATGCTGATATAGCGGTGGTCCATCGAGATATCCGTCAGGTTGTTGAGGTCGCTGAACACGCTAACCTTGCCAAACTTGGTTACACCTGTGAGGAATGCAAACTTGATATATCGGTCTTGGGTCTTCAATACCGAATAGAATGCTTTCAGCTGTGCACGGTGTTCAGCCTGTAACTCTGGGTCGCGCAAGGTCTGAAGTATAGGCTTGTCGTATTCATCTATAAGAATTACAACACCACATCCTTCTTTCTCTGCAGCTCGTGCTATCACACCCTTGAAACGAAGGGCAAGTGTGGCTTCTGACTCACGGGTTCCATATTTGCATTCCCAAGTTGTGAGGTAGTCATTAAGAACTGTGTACAGACTGTCTTTCTCTCGAAAGTTGGCTGTGTTGAGATCAATATGGAAGATAGGATATTTCTTCCAATCTGTCTCCAAGTCATATATGGCTAAGCCCTCGAAGAGTTCCTTCTTACCCTGGAAGTATGCTTCCAAAGTAGACAGAAAGAGACTCTTTCCGAATCGGCGTGGACGACTGAGGAAATAGTATTCTCCCTCTGTCGCCAACTTGTACACGAATCGGCTCTTATCTACATACGAATATCCATTTGTACGTAGCTTTTCGAAATCTTGTATTCCTATAGGATATTTCATAAAATGACTCCTTTTTTATAGGTGCTTGATTATTCTTACTTACTCATATTAGCAATCGTAGCAATCATGGCGGCGATGCTGCTCATGCTGCTTCCCATACTCATCATTTCGGCGGTACTCATCTTGCGCTTCAGCTTAGCTGGGACGACAATCTCGCTGCCTGGCTGCACTTTGGCACCATGAGAGAGCTTGGCTACCTTGCCATTCATATAGATGATGTATGCCTTGCTCTTTAATGCATCTGAGGCAAAACCACCTGCCTGATCGATATAGTAGCTTGCCTTCTTGCCCTTTTCGTAGGCTACCGTGTTAGCAAACATTACGGCACCATTGATCTTTACCGTACCATTGTACTGAGGAATGACCAGACGGTCGCCCTCGCGCAAGATGATGTCGGCATCGCTGCCTGGGTTCGCCAGTGCTTCTGGAAGGTCGATACCTACAGGGTATTCGCTAGGTACATTGAACTTCTCTATATTGGTGCGCTCTACATCCTTAGAGGTCTGCGAGATGGCACTGGCATTGTTGCTGCTGGAGGCTAGCTGCAGAAGATTTTTCTGTATCTCTTCGCGCTGCATCTTCAATACTGCCTCCATGCGCTGCTTCTCTTGCTCGTTGGCTTTGCGGATGATGCGGGCTCCCTTGAGATATGCCTGGTCGGTAGCTCCACCTGCCTTCTTGAAGAGTTCACTCAGGCGGGCGTTGCGACGGTCTAATGTATAGAGACCGGCAAACATCACTTCACCGGTAATTGATACGTTCTGCTGCTCTACATACGCCGGACTCTGACGAATCATTACTTCATCAAATGGCATCAGCTTGAAGCCTGGAGTGCCGTCGATAACGAAGCCGTCTTTAAGAGATAAAGTGTAGGTCTTGGCGATAACGCTATCTGGGCGTAAAGCCTTGGCATCCATCACTCTACGGCTTACCATTACATTAACGGTTGAAGCTTTGTCGGTCAAGCCGCCTGCCTGAAGAACGAAGTCTTCGAGGGTCTCATTGTCGGCATATTGATAGACGCCTGGATACTGCACTTCGCCACGGATGGTGAGGGTGCGCTCTACAATCTTTTCCTGTCGGGTAGGGATGAAGAGAACATCGTTTTCCTTCAATGGGATATCTGGAGTCTTGCCGTTCATGATGCCGGCAATGTCTACACTTACTACTTCGAGTGAGCGGTCTGACTTCATGCGGTGCATTACGGCACGGTTAGTGAATGCCTCCTCAGTCAATCCTTCGGCATGCTCTACCAGGGTGCGTACGCTGTTGATCTGCTCGCCCAGATTGTACATGCCCGGACGGAATACGGCTCCTTTCACCTCTACGGTGTTGGCGTAGCGTGGCAGGATGCTGTCTACGCTGATTGAGTCGCCGTCATCGATACGGAAACTGGAGAAGTCGAACTCTTCTATATTATATACGGCACGTTCTCTGCCGGTCTTGCGGTTCAGTCTTACTGATTTCTTGTAAGCATCTCCTGTAAAACCACCGGAATACTTCAGAAGGGAATTGACACTCTCGTTCTTCTTCATTTCGTAAATCATCGGGCGCTTAACCTTTCCGGCGATGGTTACGAGACAATCGTATGGACCTACTACGATAACATCGTTGTCGGCAAGACGGACATTACCCGTCAGCTTTCCGTTTAGAATATAGTCGTAGATATCAACAACCGTTACCAGTTTGTTGTGTCTGTATACCTTGATGTTTCGCAATGTACCCAGATCGTTGGTTCCGCCAGCCATGTAGAGTGCATGGAATACGGTAGCGAAGGCTGAGAGGGTATAGGTGCCCGGAATCTTAACCTCGCCCATTACGTTTACCATGATGGTCTTGGTCTGTCCTACGGTAAGCTTGATGCGGCTTGAACGGTATCTGCTGCCCACGGTATTGCGCAGGCGGGCATTAGCCTGAGCTACGGTCAAGCCTGAAACGCTGACCGGTCCATAACCCTCGATGGTTACTTCACCATCTGGCGAAACGGTGCTCTCGATGGTTTTCTGAGAGGCGCCATAGATATCTATGATGACGGCATCGCCAGGCCCCAGACGATAGTTCTGTGGGGTAGCGATGTTCATGTTTGGCTCGAAACTGAGATCTTTGTTATTGAAGATGTCACGGCCGAAAACCTTACTGCGCTTCTGGTTGAGCTCAGCCTGCAGCTGTTTTACCATGGTAGCTGTATCGGGTACCAGGGCGTTCATTTCCTTGCTGAAATCGTCATAATCTGGGTTGGTTTCATCATAAGATGAGTAGTAGCTGTCGTTCTGATTGCTCTGGATGCGATAGTTGCTATAGGTTGAAGCCTGCTTCTCTTTGTCCTTGTCCTGGTAATCTTCTCTATGCTTACCATTGTTGGTCCGCATTCTCTTGTTGCCTGCATTTCCTGCAGCGGTTGTGCTGTAGAGCTCGTTCTGCTGCGACATCTTCTGATACTTATTGCGTACACGTCGAATCTGGGAGATGTCTACGCCCTTCTGCATCAGTTTGGTAACAATCTGAGAATTGGCTGTGCCACGCTCATGTTCTTTCACCACAAAGCTCATGACCTGATCATCGGTCATGTGTGAACTCTGTGCGAAAAGAGGCCCTGAAGACAGGACGAGCGCCAGTACAAGTATGATATGTTTCTTCATTATTATTCTTTTATCTTAGTTTAATTTATATAATAACTCGAAATGAGTTATTTTGTTGTAGTAGGAAGATTGAAAAGATGTTAATAAAACAAGTAACCCAGGGTTCAACCCTGGGTTACTGATGTTCTGAGCGAGATACGGGAGTCGAACCCGCCTCACAGGCTTGGGAAGCCCGTGCACTACCGATGTGCTAATCTCGCGTAGGAAAATACTAACTCCTTTCACAAGAAAGAGCCACGAGCGGGACTCGAACCCGCGACCCACGCATTACGAATGCGTTGCTCTACCAACTGAGCCATCATGGCTTTTTGCCCAAAAGCAGATGCAAAGGTAATGAATATTTTTTGAAATAAGAAATTATTGCCTAAACTTTTCTTGTGGTTAACTCTTATTAACTAAAGTTCGTTGGTTGCTATACCGGGTTCATAATAAAAGAGGGACTATCGCCAGTGGATAGTCCCTCTTCTGATTATAGTTTCTTGAATGTCAATTCTTCTTTTTTCGAATTTTTGCCTACCGAGATGGTGTCGCCTGGCTTCATTGTGCCATCGAGTAACATCTCGCAAACGGAATCTTCGATGTAGGTCTGGATGGCGCGGCGGAGTGGGCGGGCACCAAACTGTACATCGTATCCCTTCTTAGCTACCATCTCCTTTGCCTTTTCGGTAATCTGGAAATGGAATCCTAAGTCTTCTATTCTCTTGACCAGTCCTTCCAGGTCGAGGTCGATGATGCGCTTGATGGCATTGAGATCCAGCTGGTCGAAGGTGATGATGTCATCGAGACGGTTCAGAAACTCTGGAGCAAACTGCTTGCTCAGACTCTTCTGGACGATGCTGCGGGCATACTCCTTGTCTTTTTCGTCCATCGCCAATCCGCCTTTTATACCTGCAGAAGTAAAGCCGACGCCTCTGCCGAAATCTTTCAGCTGGCGGGTTCCTGCATTAGAGGTCATGATGATGATGGTGTTGCGGAAGTCGATGAGTCGGCCGTTGCCATCGGTAAGTCTGCCTTCGTCGAGTACCTGTAAGAGCAGGTTGAATATCTTGCTGTTGGCTTTCTCTATTTCGTCGAGCAATACGATGCTGTATGGTTTGCGGCGTACCTTTTCGGTCAGCTGTCCACCTTCGTTATAGCCTACGTATCCTGGAGGTGCACCTACCAGACGTGAGGTGTTGAAACTCTCGGAGAATTCGCTCATGTCTATTCTGATGAGAGAATCTTTCGAACCAAACAGCTCTTCGGCAAGTTTCTGGGCAAGATAGGTCTTACCTACACCTGTAGGACCCAGGAACATGAATACGCCAATAGGATGGTTAGGGTCGCGCAAGCCTACACGGTTCCTCAGAATGGTCTTTACCATCTTGTTGATGGCATTATCCTGAGCAATCACCTTGTGCTTCAGGTTGTGTTCCAGATTTTTCAGACGTTTGCTTTCACCCTCTGCCATGCGTTGGGCCGGTACGCCTGTCATCATGCTGATAACGTTGGCAATGTCTTCGGCTGTCACCTCAACATATTCGCCAATCTCTCCCTGCTGCCATTGCGCCTTCATGTCCTCAATCTCTTTCTCGATCTTGGTCTGGGCATCTCTGCATGAGGCTGCCATCTCGAAGTTCTGGTTGGCTACAGCCTGCTGCTTCTTGCTGATTATCTTTTTCAGTTCTTTTTCCAGCTTGATATATGGAGCAGGAACACTTGCATTATTAATATGTACGCGCGAGCCGGCTTCATCTATCACGTCGATAGCCTTGTCTGGGAAGTGGCGGTCTGTGATATAGCGCTCTGTCAGTTTGACACATGTCTCGAGAGCCTCGTCTGTATATCTCACACAGTGATGCTTCTCGTAATGTTCCTTGATGTTGTGCAGTATCAGCAGGGTCTCTTCGCGTGTAGTTGGTTCAACGATAACCTTCTGGAAACGGCGCTCCAGGGCTCCGTCCTTCTCAATGCTCTTGCGATACTCATCGAGCGTGGTGGCACCGATACACTGGATGATACCTCTTGCCAGGGCTGGTTTCAGAATGTTGGCGGCATCCATGCTTCCTTCGCCGGAACCGGCGCCTATCATGGTGTGAATCTCATCTATGAAGATGATGATCTCCGGATGGTCCTCCAGTTCCTTGATGACATTCTTGATGCGCTCTTCAAACTGTCCGCGGAATTTGGTTCCTGCAACGATGGCAGTCAGGTCGAGACTTACCAGACGCTTGTTGAAGAACATAGGCGATGTTTCCTGGTTGTTGATGAGCTGTGCCAGTCCTTCTACGATGGCACTCTTTCCTACGCCCGGTTCACCTATTAATACTGGGTTGTTCTTCTTTCTGCGACCCAGAATCTCGAGCACGCGCTGAATCTCCTTCTCTCTGCCCACGACAGGATCCAGTTTTCCATCGGCTGCAGCCTTGGTCAGGTCGAAACTGAATTTGTCGATGGTAGGGGTGCTGCTCTTTTTGCGCGGAGTTCCATTTGAACGGGTAGACAGTCTCATCGGGTTCTGGTCCTTTTCCATATCGAATGGCTCTTCGTCAGTTTCCATCATGTCGTTCTGCTCGTTGTAGTCATCTTCTGCTTCTATTCCACCAGCCATCTCCAGGCTCTCTGCTTCCTCCTGCCTGTCAGCATCAGGGATTTCTGAATCTGGTGTTTGGGGGTCCATTTTGAAATCCTTCGGCTCTTCTGTCTTCTGCTCATCATCCTTATCAGTAGGATAGAGCATTTCGATGGCACGGTCGTAGCTTAAACCCAGTTGACTCAGCCAGTTGGCTACAGGGTTCTTGTCATTTCTCAAGATGGCAAGCAGCAGATGTCTTGGCTCTACAATCTTGGAGTGCTCGTAGTTGTTTGCCTCGCGGATAGAGTCTCTGATAATGCTGTCTGTTATCTGGCTGAATGGGATGTGGCTGTTCTCCTTCACGTTATCTGCAGGAGTTTCTTCCACACGCTTTTCCAGTTTGCTGTTAAGGACTCCGCTGAAAGCCATCGGACTGATGTCTGCGCCCTTCAGGAGCTTGTTGACATCGCTGTCGTTCTGGCTGATCAGACTCAGCATCAGATGCTCCACGCTGATTTCTCTTCCCAAGGTGCGTGCTGCTTCTTTGCTACTTCTGTTCAGTATGTCCTGTATATGTGAAAACGGATTTATCATATTTGCTTATTTTTTTTAATATCTCAGTGCAAAAGTACACATTATTTTCAATAATAGCAAATGATATGCCAACTTTTTTGCATTGTTAAAATACAAATAATGCTAAAATAATGCGATTTTTCGCCTCTAAAGCGTTTTAGTATCATTTTTTTTTGTATCTTTGTCGGGAATTTCAAAAGGGTAAAACGGCTTAGAACGCAAGGAAATGCCCTTAAACGCGATTTCCGGATGGAAAACAGGCGTTTTGAAAGTAACGAATAAACAATAATACATTAATATAAGAAATGGACGAAAATCAGACAATGGATCATGATAGAATCATGAAGATCAACATTGAGGAGGAGATGAAGTCGAGCTACATCGATTATTCGATGTCAGTTATCGTGGCTCGTGCCCTCCCTGATGTACGCGATGGTTTCAAGCCTGTGCACCGCCGTATTCTTTACGGTATGCTCGGCATTGGAAACACCAGTGACAAACCTTATAAGAAATGTGCGCGTGTTGTTGGTGAGGTGCTCGGTAAGTATCACCCTCACGGCGACGGCTCTGTTTACGGCGCTCTGGTGCGTATGGGACAGGAGTGGAACATGCGTTATACCTTGATTGACGGACAGGGTAACTTCGGTTCTGTTGACGGTGACTCTCCTGCTGCCATGCGTTATACAGAGTGCCGCCTCTCCAAGATGGGTGAGCATATCATGGATGACCTTGACAAGGAAACGGTTGATATGACCAACAACTTCGATGATACCCTGCAGGAACCTACCGTGATGCCTACCAAGATTCCTAATCTTCTGGTAAATGGTGGTAACGGTATTGCCGTAGGTATGGCTACCAATATGCCTACCCACAACCTGGGTGAGGTAATTGACGGTTGCTGTGCATATATCGATAATCCTGACATCGACACCGATGGATTGATGCAGTATATCCCTGCTCCTGACTTCCCAACCGGTGCTACCATCTATGGTATCCAGGGAGTGAAGGATGCATACGAAACGGGTCGAGGCAGAATCGTGGTTCGTGCCACTGCTGAGATTGAAAGTGGTGAAAACCATGACAAGATTGTTATCACCGAGATTCCTTATGGTGTTAACAAGGAGCAGCTCGTGATGGCTATTGCTGACCTTGCCAAGGAAGGCAGAGTAGATGGCATCGCTAACGTAAACGATGAGTCTGGCCGTCAGGGTATGCGTATCGTTGTTGATGTAAAGCGTGATGCCAATGCCAATGTTCTTCTGAATAAACTCTTTAAGCTGACAGCTCTTCAGAGTTCATTCTCAGCGAATTGCATCGCTCTTGTTAATGGCCGTCCACGTCTTTTGAGCTTGAAGGAGTGTGTGAAGTATTTCGTAGAGCATCGTCATGATGTTACGATCCGCCGCACCCAGTTCGAACTGAAGAAGGCTCAGGAGCGTGCTCATATTCTCGAGGGCTTGATCATTGCTTGCGACAACATCGACGAGGTGGTACATATTATCAGAGCCAGCAAGACTCCTTCTGATGCCCAGCGCAACTTGGAGAAGCGCTTCGAACTCGATGAACTTCAGAGTAAGGCCATCGTGGATATGCGCCTCAGCCAGTTGACTGGCTTGCGTCTGGAGCAGTTGCACAATGAATTCAACGAGTTGATGAAGACTATCGACTACTTGAACCAGATTCTGAACGATCCTGAGCTCTGCAAGAAGGTAATGAAGGATGAACTCAACGAGGTGAAGGAGAAGTATGGTGACGCACGTCGTACCATGATTAAGCCAGATGACCATGAGTTCAATCCAGAAGACTTCTATCCAAACGACCCAGTGGTTATCACCGTGAGTCATCTCGGATATATCAAGCGCACCCCATTGTCAGAGTTCCGTGAGCAGGCTCGTGGTGGAGTAGGTTCTAAGGGTGCCCGTACCCGTGATAAGGACTTCACCGAGTATATCTATCCTGCTACTATGCACCAGACCATGCTGTTCTTCACCAAGAAGGGCCGCTGCTACTGGTTGAAGTGTTACGAGATTCCTGAGGGCGACCGCAATTCCAAGGGTCGTGCCATCCAGAACCTCCTCAACATCGAGAGCGATGACCAGGTGAATGCATTCCTCCGCTTGAAGGGATTGAATGATGCAGAGTTCATCAACAACCATTATGTAGTCTTCGCTACCAAGAATGGTACGGTGAAGAAGACCTGTCTGGAGGCATATTCCCGTCCACGTGCCAATGGTGTGATTGCTATCAACATTGTAGAGGGCGATGAGGTGGTAGATGTTCGTCTGACAAATGGTCATAACGAGCTGATTATTGCCAACCGCAATGGTCGTGCTGTCCGTTTCGACGAGAACGAGATCCGTACAATGGGCCGTACGTCTACCGGTGTTCGTGGTATGCGCCTCGATGAGGGTAATGATGCTGTAGTAGGTATGATTGTTGTCAACGATCCTGAGAAGGAAACCGTGATGGTAGTGAGCGAGCAGGGTTATGGTAAGCGTTCTGATGTACTCGATTACCGCGTTACCAAGCGTGGCGGTAAGGGTGTGAAGACACTGAATATTACCGACAAGACCGGTCGACTGGTAGCTATCAAGAACGTAACCGATGATAACGACCTCATGATTATCAACCAGAGTGGTATCGTAATTCGTCTTGCCGTAGCTGATTGCCGTGTCATGGGCCGTGCTACTCAGGGTGTCCGCCTCATCAATCTTGCTAAGAAGAATGATGTCATTGCCAGCGTATGCAAGGTGATGAGTTCAGAGCTCGAGGCTTCTGTAGAAGAGGAGAGCCGTTCTGCTTGGGCTAAGAAGAGCGAGGAGATAGAGAATGATACCGTAGGTGCCAAGACTGCCGAAGAGGCTGCCGAGGCTGCGGCTCATCTCGCAGACGAAGCATCTGAAGCAGATGATACCGATTCGGACAACGTAGATTTCGAATAAAAGAAAAGACGCGTAAAAAATAAATAACAACAACTTTTAAACTCATTAAGAAAAATGAAAAAGTTTTTAGTAGCTGCAATGATGGTACTAGGTGCCACATCAGCATTCGCAGGCGACAGTGACGCTCTCAAGGCTGTCATGAAGGCTAAGTCTTATGCCGAGGCTGAGGCTTTGGTTAAGCAGAATTTGGGTCAGATGGCTAACGATGCAGAGAAGGCCAAGGCTTACAACAAACTCGTTGATCTCGCTATGAAGCAGTTCAACGACCAGCAGAGCATCCAGCAGACCAATCAGATCATGAAGAAGAACGACCCGGTTGACGAGGCTGCTATGTCTGAGGGCGCATACAATGCATTGATCAATGCTATTGAGTGCTACAAATACGACCAGCTTCCTAACGATAAGGGGAAGGTTGCTCCTAAGTTTAACAACAACGCTAGCCGTGTATGGGGTGCTCGCATTCAGCTCGTTAATGCGGGTCAGACTGCAGCCCAGAACAATAAGGCTGATGAGGTATTGAAGTATTGGGGTGCATTCCTCGATACAGACAATGAGCCTCTCTTCGCTTCTGTAGACCAGAAGCAGAAGGATGGCGAGAAGGAGTATATCGGTCAGGTTGCTCTCTTTGCAGCCCGTTATGCATACCAGGCTAAGGATGCTGCCCGTTGCGAGAAGTATTGCGACATCGCCATGAAGAGCGAGAAGGAGGCTAAGGATGCCCTCAACCTCAAGCTCTATGTAATGAAGGACGGCTTGAAGACTCACGAGGATTCTCTTGCCTATGTTAACAAGCTCAAGGATATTTTTGCAAAGGACGAGACCAATGATGTTGTTCTCGATGGTTTGAACTCTATGTACTCTTCATTGAAGATGGAGAAGGAGCAGACTGAACTTTTGGACGCAGCTATTGCAAAGAATCCTAACAACTTCGTAGCTCTTGCCAACAAGGGTATGATGTATATCCAGAAGAACGATGCAGACAACGCTATCAAGTGTTTGAAGCAGGCTCTTGCTGCAAAGGAGGATAACGTAGTTGTTCTTACTTATCTGGGTGCTTGCTACAACAGCAAGGCTGGTAACTTGCAGGATCCTAACGGCCGCAAGGTTGTTTACCAGGAGGCTATCAAGGTTCTCGACAAGGCTAAGCAGCTCGATCCAGAGAAGGCTCAGGCTAACTGGGGTTACACCCGTTACCAGGCTTACTATGGCTACTATGGTCCTAACGCAGCAGAGACCAAGCAGGCTGAGGCTGAGAGCAAGTAAAGTTTAAGTTTCAAATAAGTATTTGATTCTCATAGGGGGATGTCACCTAGTGTGGCATCCTTTTTTTTGTTTCTTTGATATAGGGTTGTTCCGGTAAGATAACAAATAGGACTGTGTTTTTTGTGGCAAAATGATTGATAAAAACATCAGCGAGTAATGTTGGTTTGCTGTAGGCGCCCATCAGCAGGTCTGCGCATGCACAACACGTGTTGTGCGAGCGCATATCAGCTGTTATGCAAGCGCACAACAGCTGTTGTGCGGCCTACGGAGTTAACTTCTCCGATAACCTATACTATCTTTTCCGACAATTTCATCTGTCTTTTCCGACAACTTCTTCCGTATTCTGCGATTGTATCTTACGCTTGCGTGCATTTATTGAAGTTGTTCATGTGTCGTAAAAAGCTTCTTGGTATGTCCGTATTCCATAAAAATAGGCTGAGCCATCATGCGATGACTCAGCCTTAATTCTTTTTTATCCATTCAGAACTTTACTGCTGAACAGGAATCTTCTTGACGCGACGCTCGTGACGGCCACCCTCGAATGTTGTGGCAAAGAACTCGTCGAGAATAGCCTCGGCGGTCTTGTTGTCTACGAAACGACCTGGAAGTACCAATACGTTGGCATCGTTGTGCTGACGAACCAAATGAGCAATCTCCTTGCACCATGCCAATCCGGCACGTACACCCTGATGCTTATTCAATGTCATGGCGATACCTTCGCCGCTGCCGCAAATGCCGATACCTGGATATACTTCGCCGCTCTCAATGCCTTTAGCAAGAGCATGACCGAAGTCAGGATAGTCTACACTCGCATCGCTGTATGTACCATAATCCTTTACAGGATAACCCTTCTTTTCCAAATATTCCAATACAAATTGCTTCAATGGAAAACCTGCGTGATCGCATGCAATACCAACTGTCTTTACTTCCATAATACTTAAGTTTTTAAGTGAAGAAAACGGGGTAAACCCTTATCCTTCACAAGGTTAATGTTAAAAGAGTGAAAGGAGTCGGGTGCCGGAAATGGAAATCTGCCATCCGGCAAAATCTCCAACTCCAGCTTCCAACTCCTGTTTAGTTTATGCTAATTAAGCCTCTGCTAAGAAAGCCTTTACCTGCTTGTAAACGTTCTCGCCTGTGTAACCGAGCTTCTCATCAAGTACCTTGTAAGGAGCTGAGAAACCGAAGCTCTCCATACCCCAAACCTTACCATTAGCGCCTACGAGACCCTGGAGTGTTACAGGAAGACCGGCAGTCATACCGAAGATCTTAGCGTTCTTTGGCAATACGCTCTCCTGATATTCCTTGCTCTGACCACGGAACAAGCCCTCTGATGGAGCACTTACCACGCGAACCTTGATGCCGTCGGCACGCAAAGCCTCGCAACCAGCCTCCAATGTAGAAACCTCAGAACCGCTAGCTACCAAGATAACGTCTGGATTCTCGTCGCTGCCTGCTACGATGTAAGCACCCTTGGCAGCCTGCTCATAGTCTGTACCCTCTGGCAACTTAGCGATGCCCTGGCGAGAGAAGATCAAAGCTGTAGGAGTCTCAACATTCTCCATAGCGAGCTTCCAGCAAACTGTAGTCTCGTCAGCATCAGCTGGACGGAATACGCGAACGCTGTCCTTACCTGCGTGGTTCTTCAATTTCTCCATGAGGCGAATCTGTGCCTCCTGCTCAACTGGCTCGTGAGTAGGTCCATCCTCACCAACGCGGAATGCATCGTGAGTCCAGATGAACTTCACTGGAACCTGCATCAGGGCTGCGATACGTACAGCTGGCTTCATATAATCAGAGAATACGAAGAATGTACCCATTGCTGCAACCACACCACCGTGGAGCATCATACCAATACACATATCTGCCATAGTCAACTCTGCAACACCAGCCTGGAAGAAAGCACCAGAGAAGTCACCGCGAACGATGCTCTTGGTCTTCTTCAAGAAACCGTCTGTCTTATCAGAGTTAGAAAGGTCAGCTGAAGCACAGATCATGTTAGGAACCTGCTCTGCCAAAACGCCGAGACAAGCAGCAGATGCTGCACGTGTAGCTGAACCAGCCTTCTGCTCAACCTTGCTCCAGTCTACCTTAGGAGCCTTGCCGCTGAACCACTCATCCATCTGGGCAGCCTTCTCTGGGTTAGCCTTGCGCCACTCAGCCTCTGCAGCCTTGCGCTCAGCTACGATCTTCTTCAACTCCTCAGCACGCTTAGCGTAGATTTCCTTTACATCGTCGAAGATAACGAATGCATTCTCAGGATCACCACCCAGGTTCTTGATAGTATTTACGTAAGCGTCGCCACCGAGAGGAGCACCGTGAGTATTGATGCAAGCCTCGTAGCTTGTGCCGTCTGCGCGGAGAGCACCCTTACCCATTACGGTCTTACCGATGATGAGGGTAGGGCGGTCCTGCTCCTTCTGGGCAGCATCGAGCGCCTCACGAATCTGAGCTACGTCGTTACCGTTAATCTTGATGACATTCCAGCCCCAAGCCTTGTACTTCATCTCTGTATCCTCGTTCATAACAACGCCACACTCTGTAGAGAGCTGGATGTCGTTAGAATCGTAGAACATGATGAGGTTGTTCAGACCGAGGTTACCGGCGATACGACCAACACCCTGAGAAATCTCTTCCTCTACAGCACCATCAGAGATGTATGCGTAAATCTTGTGCTGCATCATGGTTGAACCCAGACGAGCCTCGAGGAACTTCTCTGCAACAGCTGCACCAGCTGCGAGGGCATGACCCTGACCGAGAGGACCAGATGAGTTCTCGATACCACGCTGAAGGTCGAGCTCTGGGTGACCAGGAGTTACAGAACCCCACTGGCGGAACTGCTTGAGGTCTTCCATAGAGAAGAAACCACGCAAAGCCAAACCAGCATAGAGCATAGGGCTCATGTGACCTGGGTCGAGGAAGAAGCGGTCACGACCTGTCCATGTTGGATCTGATGGATCATAAACCAGGTACTCAGAGAAGAGCACGTTGATGAAGTCAGAACCACCCATAGCACCACCTGGGTGACCTGAGTTTGCCTTTTCTACCATTGAAGCAGCCAAGATACGGATGTTATCAGCTGCATGATTCATTACTTTAATGTCGTTCATAATTTTATATTTATTATTGTTGTTATTTCTGCTGAAATATTCTTGTTTTTCCAACTCTGAAGGCTACTCAAAAGAAGGATACTTCCTTTTTTCGCCTTCAAAGATACTATTTTATTTTCAAAACTACGATAGATTTTGCAGGAATTTTTACCTTAAGGGTGTTTTTCTTTACTTTTGCATCCTTAAAAACTGCAGGCTTCACTACATCCGGGTGTACGAAGTCGTTGTAATCGCTCACCTTGTTGCAGGAAAGAATCTGTCCTGTTACAGTTTTTGGAGCAGCTGCACCATCCAGATTAAACTCTACCTGCTGAGCCTTGTCAAGACTGACATTGGCAAGAGCAACCACAATGGTTCCATCTGCCTTCTTGGCTGCTGAAGTAGATACCAATGGAATCTTTCTTCCATCTTTTGCATGATCATCGCCGCGAACATCCATAGAGTCGCACTTTACATCCATTGGGAGATAGGTTGCCTCCTGGAAGTCCTTGTACATGTTGAATACATGATAGGTTGGAGTCAGAACCATGTGACCTGTTCCCTTTGTATCTGTCAGGATCATTGATTGGAGTACGTTGACAATCTGTGCGATATTGGTCATCTTCACACGCTCTGTATGGCGGTGGAATACATTCAGCGAGAGTGCTGCAACGAAGGCATCGCGCATACAGTTCTGCTGATAGAGGTGGCCCTTGATAGTGCCAGGCTCCTCATCCCACCAGGTTCCCCATTCGTCAACGAGGAGGGCTACCTGCTTCTTTGGATCAGCCTTGTCCATGATAGCCTCGTGCTTCTTGATGACATCTTCTATGCCGAGCGCCTTGCCCATGGTCCAGTAGTAATCCTCATTGTTGAACTTGGTGGCAGAACCCTTGCTGCCTGACCAGCCTGTTACTGTATAATAATGTAGAGAGATGGCGTTGGCACGGTTGCCGATACGGTCCATCAATACCTTAGTCCAGTTATAATCGTAATCGCTCGCTCCAGATGCAATCTTATAGAGCTGGTTCCCGTCATAGTTGCGGCAATAAACAGAGTAGCGGCGGAAGAGATCTGAATAATACTCAGGACGCATGTTGCCACCGCAGCCCCAACTTTCGTTACCAACACCGAGGTATTTTACCTTCCAAGCCTTGTCGCGGCCGTTCTGTCGGCGGAGTTTTGCCATAGGAGTATCTCCATCGCTGGTCATATATTCCACCCACTTTGCCAATTCCTCGACAGTGCCGGAACCCACGTTACCGCTGATGTAAGGCTCGCAACCCAACATCTCGCAGAGATTCAGAAACTCGTGTGTACCGAAAGAGTTGTCCTCAATGGTTCCACCCCAGTTGTTGTTCTGCATCTTTGGTCGCTTCTCACGTGGACCGATACCATCCATCCAGTGATACTCGTCAGCGAAGCATCCTCCAGGCCATCTTAATACAGGCACTTTCAGGTCCTTGAGGGCTTGGAGCACGTCGTTGCGGTAACCCTGAGTGTTAGGAATCTTAGAATCAGGACCTACCCAAAGACCACCATAGATGCAACTTCCGAGATGCTCGGCAAACTGGCCATAAATCTCTTTATTGATTTTCTGTGTTCCCTGGTTGGCATGGATTGTTCCTGTTACATCCTGAGCTTGAGCTGAGAATGCAACTGCTGTTGAAAGCAATGTGGTAGCGAATAGTTTCTTCATCATTGTTCTTATTATTTGTTGTCGATTTTTAGTATAATACGTTTGTGGAGGTAGAATCCCCACAAACGTATTTATCGTTTAGTTACTTTTTGTTCTCAACTGCTGCCTTTTCGATAGCAAGACCAGCCTTGTAGGTTTCAATATATTTATCAAAACCGGCTACATCTTCGGCAGTAGGTGCAATCTCTACACCAGTATTGCCTGCAAATACCTTCTTGTCGAGATAATCTGCCAGGCTCAACTTCTCTTCGTTGTTAACGAGATAACCTGCGAGCAGGGCGATACCCCATGCACCACCTTCGCCTGCTGTCTCCATGACAGAGATAGGGGAGTTAATGGCTGCAGCGAGGATGCGCTGACCTACACCCTTGGTCTTAAACAAACCGCCATGACCTGTGATGCGATCTACCTGTACCTTCTCGTCCTTGAACAATACATCGTTACCAATCTTCAATACAGCTACTGAAGCATAGAGGTTGGCACGCATGAAGTTGGCAAGGTTGAAGTGGTCGTTGGCAGAACGTACGAACATAGGGCGACCTTCTGCAAGACCTGTTACAGGCTCACCAGAGATATAGTTGTAAGCAATCAATCCTCCGCAATCAGCATCGCCTTCAAGAGCGTGGTTGTAGAGCTTGCCGAATACCTCGTTCATATCTACTGGAACACCGAGCAACTCCTGATACTGCTTGAACAAACCTACCCATGCATTGAGGTCGGAAGTACAGTTATTGCAGTGAACCATTGCTACAGGGCTGCCGTCTGGAGTAGTCACCATATCAATGACTTCGTAAGGTTGGCTCAAGGCTTTCTCCAATACAATCATAGAGAAAGAAGATGTACCTGCACTGACGTTACCTGTGCGCTGACGTACAGCGTTGGTAGCTACCATACCAGTACCTGCATCACCTTCTGGAGGACAGAGTGGGGTGCCTGCCTGGAGTGTGCCTGATGGGTCGAGCTTCTTTGCACCTTCCTCGGTCAATACGCCAGCATCTTCGCCTGCGTTCAGCACCTCAGGGAGAATGTCGAGAATCTTCCAGCCCAGGTTCTTAGGCTCGATGAGCTTATCGAACTTAGCTACCATCTCTGCATCGTAGTTGTTGGTGTTAGAGTCGATAGGGAGCATACCTGATGCATCGCCTACGCCCAAAACCTTCTTGCCTGTGAGCTGCCAGTGGATATAACCGGCGAGAGTGGTAAGGAAGTCAATCTTGTTGATGTGGTTCTCATCATTCAGGATAGCCTGATATACGTGAGAGATACTCCAACGCAATGGGATGTTGAAGTGGAAGAGTTCTGAAAGTTCAGCTGCAGCCTTGGCTGTATTGGTGTTACGCCATGTGCGGAAAGGAACGAGAATGTTCTCATCCTTACCGAAAGCCATGTAGCCGTGCATCATCGCAGAAATACCGATGGCAGCCAACTGCTTGATTTCGCAGTCGTACTCAGCCTTCACGTTCTTGCGGAGGTCGGCATAACAATCCTGCAAACCTTTCCAGATTGTGTCGATGCTGTAAGTCCAGAGACCATCAACCAACTGGTTTTCCCACTCAAAGCTACCCTGTGCGATAGGGTTGTTGTCGGTGTCGATCAAGACAGCCTTGATTCTGGTAGAGCCAAACTCGATACCGAGAATGGCCTTACCTGATTCTATAATAGTTTTTGCGCTCATTATTGATTCTTTCTTTAATGTAAGGAACAAAGAGAAAAGCAATGGAATTCTTCACTCTTCGTTCTTCACTCTTCACTTAAATTATCTCAACGCCTTGTTGAGCATGTAGTAAATCTCGTTGTTGCGGAGCTGCTGCTTGAAGCTGCTGATAGTTGTGTTCTTGTCGATGTTGACGAACTCAATACCGAGAATCTCGCAGAAGTCTTCCCAGTACTCAGCAGTGATATCGTAAGAGAATGCACTGTGGTGAGTACCACCAGCAAGGATCCAAGCACCTGCACCAATCTCGAAGGTTGGCTGTGGAACCCAGAGAGCTGAAGCTACAGGGAGCTTAGGCATTGCCTTTGGCTCGATGCACTCTACCTCACTTGCGATGAGACGGAAACGGTTGCCGAGGTCAACTACAGTTGCCTTAACACCCTTACCTGTCTTAGATGTGAATACCAAACGGGCAGTCTGCTGCTTGCGGATACCGATGCCGAGGAAGTGAACCTCGAGCTTTGGCTTGTCTGTTGCAATCAATGGGCATACCTCGAGCATGTGGCTCTGGAGGCTAGATGTGCGGTCGGCAGCGAAGTTGAGTGTGTAGTCCTCAAGGAATGAACAACCCTTCTCCAAGCCCTGGTTCATTACCCAGAGTGTGCGGTAGAGGCAAGCTGTCTTCCAGTCACCCTCAGCACCGAAACCATAACCCTCTGCCATCAGGCGCTGTGAAGCCAAACCAGGAATCTGGTCGAAACCGCAGAAGTTTGGATCGTCGATGTCAGCATCGCCGAGGTCATCGAAGTTGGTTGTGAATGCTACTGCGTTCTCATCCTTCAATACGCGACGGAGAGCGATCTCAGCCTTAGCTGCGTTCTTCACCTTCTCCCAATATACTTCCTCGCCAGACTCATCAATCTTGATGGTGTACTCCTTCTTGTATTCCTCAACGAGAGCATCTGCTTCTGCATCAGTTACCTTCTTGTAGTACTCCATGAGTGAAGATACTGGGTAGTAATCAACATGGTAACCCAAGCGCTGCTCGAACTCTACACGGTCGCCATCTGTTACGGCAACGTTGTTCATGTTCATACCGAACATCAAGCAGCGTACGTTGTGAGCATCAGCAACACCAGCAGCTACGCGAGCCCATGTTGCAATCTGCTTCTGAGCCTCTTCGCTCTTCCAGTAACCTACAACTACTTTTCTAGGGATGCGCATACGGGTGCAGATGTGACCGAACTCGATGTCGCCGTGGGCTGACTGGTTGAGGTTCATGAAATCCATATCGATAGAATCCCAAGGGAGTTCTGCATTGTACTGAGTGTGGAAGTGGAGGAGAGGCTTCTCGAGAGCCTGCAAGCCCTTGATCCACATCTTAGCTGGAGAGAAGGTGTGCATCCATGTGATGATACCTACGCACTTCTCATCGTTGTTGGCAGCCTTCATGACGGCCTCAACTTCTGCAGAAGAGTTAGCTGTGCCCTTATAAACTACCTTGATAGGGATGATGCCACTGTTGTTCAGACCATCTACCATGTCCTTTGAGTGACCATCAACTATCTTAACTGTTTCGCCTCCGTAAAGAAGCTGTGCACCAGTTACAAACCATACCTCTAAATTTTCAAATGCTTTAATCATGATTGTTTGTTGTATTAATTGTTATTGTTAATGTGATTTAATATCTTTATTTGAAACACGCTTTAATTAGTGCTTTTTCTGTCCGTAGTAAGCGTTAGGACCGTGCTTGCGGTTGAAGTGCTTCTCTACGAGCAATGGGTTCATGGTGGTGTTTGGATTAACAGAGAATGAGATGAAAGCCATCTTTGCTACCTGTTCAGCTACTACTGCGTGATAAACAGCCTGGTCAGCATCCTTACCCCATGTAAAAGGACCATGGTTCTTAACCAATACGCCAGGAGTATGAACTGGGTTGATGTTATCTTTCTTGAAACGGTCAACGATGACAACACCTGTGTTGTGCTCATATTCTGCCATCATATCCTCTGTCATCGCATCAGTGCAAGGGATGCAATCGTGGAAGTAATCAGCATGAGTTGTACCAATATTAGGTATGTCCAAGCCAGCCTGTGCCCAAGCGGTAGCATAAGTAGAGTGAGTATGAACTACGCCACCCAACTCTGGGAATGCGCGGTAGAGAACCAGGTGAGTTGGTGTATCAGATGATGGATTCAGATCGCCTTCTACTACCTTACCTGTTTCCAAGTCTACCACTACCATATCGCTAGCCTTCATGGTGTCATAATCGACGCCTGATGGTTTGATGACAACCAGACCTTTCTCGCGGTCGATACCACTCACATTACCCCATGTAAAGAGCACGAGGTTGTGCTTAACGAGATCAAGGTTTGCCTTGAACACTTTTTCTTTTAATTCTTCTAACATAATATCTTTTGTTTTAAGTTGTTTATTCTATTTCAAGTTGAACGATGGGTCTTCCTCGTATGCTTTCTTGTTGAAGCGGTAGAGGGCGGCGCCTCGTTTCGAGTTGACTTTATCGATGAGTTCTGTTTTCTCGATGAAGTCGATATCCTTCACGCGTTTGCGGAAGTTGCGCTTATCAATCTCTTCGCCTATTACTGCCTCGAATACATGCTGAAGCTGTGTCAGCGTAAAGAGGTCTGGGAGGAGTTTGAAGCTTAATGGCTCATGATTGATGCGGCGGCGTATCTGTGCGATAGCGTTGCGGATCATGAGTTTGTGGTCTGAGTAAAGTTCTGGAAGTTCGTTCAGACTAACCCATTCCAATCCGTGTTCTACACGGAGGCTGTCATCATAGTCTTTCACATTGATGAGAGTGCAATAGGCGATAGAGATAACTCGCTCACCTGGGTCACGGTCGATGCGGCCGAAAGCTCCTACTTGTCTTATATAGAGGTTTTTCATTCCAGTAAGTTCCAGGATGACTCTGTTGGCAGCATCTTCGAGATTTTCTGTTGCGCCAACGAAACCACCATAGAGTGACCATTCGCCTCTTCCCGGGTCCATCTTGCGTTTGCCTATCAGTACCTGGAGGTTACTACCGTCGAAACCGAAAATGATACAATCGACGGATACTAATACTTTGGAGTATTCATTATAAAACTGGGTCATGGTCTTTCTGCTGTTTTGATGTAATGATTCAATGTATGTATAGTTGTGTTCTTTTGCTTGCTCTTCATAGAGCAGGTTCGAGAGGAAAATCAAGGAGTAAGAAGGAGAAGAAAGGATCGCGGATTTTTTCAACAGAAACAGTTTTGTCTGATCTTTGAGAAAATTCCAGACTCCTCACTTCTTGCTCCTGACGTGAATAATATTTTACCAGAAGTATGCGTAGAATGCTGCGCAGAGGCCGATTACTACGAGGGTACCGATAATATCGAAGGCACTCCAACTCTCACGGATAGACTTCTTGAAGTCTGATGTGAAGGTGATTGCCTCTACCTGCTCCTTGCTTGGAGCTGGAGTGAAGCAGCTTACTACTACCATGAAGATGATGAGGAATACGAGCAACCAGCACTCGAATACGAGCCAGTTGGTCTGCCAGAACCATGCGGTGTAATCCCAGAATGCACCATCCATTGTAGCCTTACCTGTATCAGTGATGACGTTGGTAACGAGGCGGAGCATACCGATGAGGAAACCTGTAATCATGGTATATTCACCTGACTTTGGAGTAATCTTCTTGAAGAAGATACCCATTGCAAATACAGCTACCATGGCTGGAGCCAAGAGTGACTGGATACCCTGGAGATAGTTGTACAAAGTATCCATCTTCATCATGATTGGCAACCATGCGAAACCTAGAACCACAACTACTACGGTAGCGATACGGCCAACGAGTACGTAGTGAGCCTCAGACATGCCCTTCTTCAATGGTTTGTAGAAGTCCTCGGTGAAGAGGGTAGCACAGCTATTGAAGAATGCTGCCAATGAAGCAACGAGTGCGCAGATGAAACCGATGGTTACGATACCCTTGATACCTGCAGGAAGAACGGTCTTTACCATGATGGCGAAGGCTGCATCAGTCTCGTTCATCTGGATGGCACCCTTCTGAGCCAATGCGGCTGCAATCATACCTGGGATGAGGAACATGAAGCAAGGGAGTACCTTGAAGAAACCGGCTGCGATAGTACCGCGGCGGGCACGCTTCATAACCTCTACGTTGCTCTCGCCAGGAACCTGACCGAGTACACGCTGAACGATGTGCTGGTCAGTACACCAGTACCAGAAACCGATGATGGTTGCACCGATAAATACTACGAAACCAGGATACTCCTGATACATAGAGTCACCTGCCTCCCAGTGGAACATGTGAGTTGTACCATAACCATTGTTCAGCTTGCCGCAGTAATCCATCATGTCGGCCCAACCAGCAGCTATGCTGCCACCGCCAAGGGTAGAGAGACCGAGGAAGAGTACGAGGAAAGAACCGATGACGAGGATAGGAGTCTGGATAGTTGACAATGTCATCACACCCTTCATACCACCGAATACGGTGAAGATGGTGGTGAGGATAATCAGACCGATGGCACCAACCCAGAAGTTCAAGCCCCAAAGATATTCAAAGAAGATACCACCTGTAAGGGCTGTAACGCTCACCTTAGTAAGGATGTAAGCTACGAGGGTGATGATAGAGAGCCATGAACCTGTGCGCTGGGTATAGCGGAACTTCAGGAAGTCTGGCATGGTGATGATCTTACCCATCTTGTTAATGAGCAACTGGTAGAAAGGTACGAACAGCCAACCCAAGATGAGGATCATCCAGCCCTGCATCTCCCAGTGTGCCATACCAACACCACTCTTGGCACCTGTACCAGCCAAACCAACGAGGTGCTCAGAACCTATGTTGGCAGCAAAGATAGCCATACCGATTACATACCATGGCTCACCCTTACCGAAGAGGTAGGCAGAAGAGTCTTCACCTTTCTGAGCCTTTCTGTCTTTCACGATTGCGTGCCAGACAGCCCAAATTACGCCGATAACACCAATGGCGAGTATAGCCCAATCAAGCCATACGAATTCTGTTGAATTCCAATTCATAATTACTATAAGATTGTTTGTTTATTATTATTTGTTTATTCTTTTCTTTTATTGAATGCTTATTATGTTAGTTTCTTATCCAGCACATTTCGTTTTTTTTTGTCATTGCGAAAACTTCTTGTTGGATGTTAGTTGTTCCGGCGGACTTTATCCGCCGGTTCGCTGACTTTTAAACTAACTTACGCTTACTTTTTAACGCTGAATTTGTAAGCGAGGTGAGAATAGTATTTCTCTCCTGGTTTCAATGTGGCATCTGTCCAATCCTTTACACCCTGAGCAATCTTGGTTGGAGAATCAGGATATTTCTGGCTCTCGAAGCAAACGCTTACGTGTTTAGGATACTTGATGCCATGCTTGCAGGCAATACCTGTGCCTTGGAAGTTACCGGTGTAAACCTGAATGCCTGGCTCGTTGGTAAATACTTCAAGAAGGATACCGCTCTTTGGTGAGTAGAGGCTTGCGCAAACTGTTTTGTCATCGCCCTTACCATTCTTATATGTGTTCAAACACCAGTTGTGGTCGTAACCTGTGGCATTCTTAATCTGATCAAAGTTATAATCAACCTTCTTGCCGATTTCTGCAGGTTTACGGAAATCCATAGGGGTTCCATCGACACTCTTGATTTCACCAGTTGGGATGTAAAGTGAATCTGCAGGAGTGAACTTATCTGCATTGATGTACATTATCTGATCGAAACCTTCCTTAGATGGATCGCCATTCAAGTTGAAGTAACTGTGGTTGGTCATATTGACAACGGTCTCTTTGTCTGTTGTAGCGCCAAACTCGATGTCGAGTGTGTTGTCACTCTTGACTGTATATTTAGCTGTTGCTGTTACGTTGCCAGGGAAACCATTCTCGCCATCCTTCGCATTGATAATGAAGGTAACGGATGAGTCGTTCTTCTCTGTAATGTCGTAAACCTGGTTCAACCATCCTGTAGCACCACCACCATGTAGGCAGTTGCCATTATCATTTGCCTTCAACTGGTATGTTGAACCAGCAAGTGAAAGTTTAGCATCCTTGATACGGTTGGCATAACGTCCTACAGAAGAACCATAGTCTGAAGGAGAGTTAAGGGTGTCAGCATACTGATGGATATTATCGTAACCAAGAACCACATCTGTTGGCTTTCCGTCCTTGTCTGGAACGGAAATGGAAACGACACGTCCACCATAATTGGTGAGGCAAACTTCCATGCCGTTTGCATTCTTGAGAGTTACTAACTCAGTCTTCTTGCCCAATACTGTTGAATCGAAATCTGCTGGATTCAAACCAGATTGTGTGAGACTTGCATTGCTGCTTGATGAACAAGCTGAGAGGGTAGCGATAGCCGCAAAACCAACTCCCATAAATAGGGTCTTAAATGTACTCATTTTTAGGCTGTTTTTTATTGTCTATTCATTTTGGGTGTAAAATTACAATTTTATTTCGAATCTGCAAGCGTTTTCCCTAACTTTTTTCCTTCTAAAGTGTCTTTTTAACACTATTTGTATGAAAACGCCTGTTTTTGTCTTATTTGGGACAAAAAAACTGCAGTTAGCAATACTAACTGCAGTTCCTTATAGTATGCTCGGCATGAGCATTGTCTAATGGGTGCAAGTCCCTAGTAAGCCCTAATAGCGGGAATTACCTAGCCAATGGCAAGGGTGTCCATCGTGAGTTGGAATCTGAAAGAAGCCGGCGGCAAACATCTGACCTAACGTACAGAAACTTCATACAAGGCATATGACCGTGGATTAGATTGCTATACAAATCAAAGTCCCATAGCTATTCGGAACGGTTGGTGTAAATGAAGTGGGTATAAGATGGAAAGACAATGCCCTTATCCGAGGAGGTCTCACGGACTTGTCGAATAGTTATGTTGCGAAAGGCAAGGAGTAAAGCTAGCCGTGAGAAGTCAGCAGATGTCATAGTAGTGTGCTTTTCGATATAGCGCATGAAGGACAGAACCTATATTAAACGATAGTAATTGAAACATACCTTATGAAAGTAAGAACGCAGAAAACATTGGCAAAAGTTAATGGCTGCCCCCAAAGAGCTAGGACGGAATCCGAATGGTATGGGGGAGCGCAGACTTTCATGTGGATGTGTGAAGACAACATCGTGGAAGTACCATTCGACAAGGAGCACTTGTTGGAGCGAATCCTTAGTCCCGATAACCTGAACCAAGCCTACAAAGCGGTGGTTCGCAACAAGGGATGCGGCGGTATCGACAAGATGTCTTGTGAGGAACTCCTCCCTTGGCTCTTGGCTAACAAGGATTCTCTGATACGTTCCTTGCAGGACGGCTCATACCGTCCGAACCCAGTCCGTCGAGTAGAGATGCCGAAGGACAATGGCAAGAAGCGCCTGTTGGGCATCCCCACCGTGGTTGACCGATTGGTGCAACAAGCCATCAACCAAACCTTGACACCCATCTATGAGCGACAGTTCTCGTCACGAAGTTACGGCTTCCGCCCAAGGCGAGGATGCCACGATGCACTTAGGGGAGCGCAGAAGATAATCGACAATGGCTATATATACGTTGTCGATTTAGACTTGGAACGCTTCTTCGACACGGTGAGTCATAGCAAACTCATAGAAATCCTAAGCCGAACCATCAAGGATGGGAGGGTTGTCAGCCTTATACACAAATATCTTCGCAGCGGTGTGATAAACAAGGGCTTGTTCGAGGCAAGTGAGGAGGGAACTCCCCAAGGAGGACCGTTGAGTCCACTGCTGAGCAACATCATGCTCAACGAGTTGGACAAGGAACTCGAACGCAGAGGTCTCCCCTTTGTTCGTTATGCCGATGACTCAATGATATTTTGTAAGTCCAAGCGAGCGGCAATGCGAGTCAAGGAGTCCATCACCAAGTTCATAGAAGGTAAACTATACCTCAAGGTGAACAAGGAGAAGACGGTCGTCTCGTATGTGCGTGGTGTGAAATACCTCGGCTACTCCTTCTATGTATCCAAAGGCAAATGCCAACTGACTGTGCATCCCAAATCCAAAGCAAAGATGAAAGCCAAACTAAAGGAACTTACGAATCGGAGCAATGGATGGGGATATGAAAAATGGAAGCAAAAGCTAGAGGAATACATACGAGGATGGGTGGGGTACTATCATCTTGCAAATATGAAGCAACTGCTCCTTGAAACGGACAAATGGCTGCGCAGACGAATACGCATGTGTATATGGAAGTCTTGGAAGAGAGTCAAGACGAGGATTGCCAACCTCGTAAGGTGTGGTATAGATAAATACCAAGCCTATATGTGGGGCAACAGCCGTCTTGGGTATTGGCGTGTAGCAGACAGTCCTATTTTGAAAATGGCTATCAGCAATGATAGTCTTCGTAAGACAGGGTATGTCACGCTGATGGGTTCGTATCTCGAATGGCACCCAAAGTAGGAACCGCCGTATGCGGAACCGCACGTACGGTGGTGTGGGAGGTCGGTGAATGCGAAAGTAGGAGGTAAATGCCTCTTATGAGTAACATTTACCTCCTACCCGATTTATATATAATGTATATATTAGCAAACCTTGTGAGAACCCTCAGAGATTATTACAGGGTAAATCTCTGGAGCATGACCATATTTAGCTGTGAACTTAGCTGTAATGTCCTCAACGAACTTGTCGTATATATCGTCCTTTACCAGGTTGATGGTGCAGCCACCGAAGCCACCGCCCATGATACGGCTACCAGTAACACCATTCTCCTTAGCAACATCGTTTAAGAAGTCGAGTTCCTCGCAGCTTACCTCGTATTCCTTGCTCAAGCCGTAGTGAGTCTCGTACATCTTCTGACCTACTGTCTCATAGTCGCCCTTCTCAAGAGCATCGCAGACAGCCAAAACGCGGTCCTTCTCGCCCAATACGAAGTGAGCGCGGCTGTAATCCTCTTCGCCTACCTCAGCGCGAACCTCTTCCAACTGCTCCCATGTGCAATCACGGAGAGTTTCGAACTTAGCTTCTGGGTGCTTTGCTGCAATGTGCTTAACAACATTTTCGCAAGAGTTGCGGCGGTCGTTGTATGGAGAACCTGCCAACTCGTGCTTTACCTTAGAGTTTACCAGGCAGAGTTTATAGCCCTTAGGCTCGAATGGGAAGTATTCAAATTCGCGGCTGTTGCAATCGAGGCGCATCAACTTACCTTCCTTGCCGAAAACAGAAGCAAACTGGTCCATGATACCGCAGTTAACACCTACATACTTGTGCTCAGTAGCCTGACCAGCGAGAACGAGATCCCATTTAGAAACCTTGTTGTCACCAAAGAGGTCGTTCAAAGCAAAAGCAAAACAGCTTTCAAGAGCAGCAGAAGAAGACATACCTGCACCGAGAGGCACATCACCATAGAATGCTGCATTGAAACCCTTTACGTCAACGCCCAATGCCTTCATCTCCTGGCAAACACCATAGATGTAACGTGCCCATGAAGCGCGTGGACCTTCAGGATCATTAACCTTGAATTCTACACGGTCCTTCAAGTCGATAGAGTAGAGCATGACGGTATCTGTTCCGTTAGGACGTATTTCTGCCATGATACCCTTATCTACTGCACCTGGGAAAACAAATCCACCATTATAATCGGTATGCTCGCCAATCAGGTTAATACGACCTGGTGACATGTAGATGTTACCTGTTTTACCATCGAAATGCTTGATGAAGCGGCTTCTTACTTTTTCAATATCCATAATTAGTTAAGTTTTTGTTGTGTTGTTACTAAAGATTTGATTATATGATTTAGCCCCAAGACTATATAAGCCTTAGGGCTAATTTATTTCGTGTTATTAATCAACAGGAATATCCTTGTTGATGTTCTTGCAGCCAGCTACAGAATAGAAGAACATGTATGCCATACAGATGAGAGGCACAATGTAACTAGCCATATAGCCAGCATTGTCTGCGATGAAGTTCTGTACCAATGGCATCAATCCACCACCTACTACCATCATCATGAAGATACCTGAAGCCTGGGCTGTATACTTGCCAAGACCCTCAGTAGCAAGGTTGAAGATAGAAGACCACATGATAGAAGTGCAGAGACCGCAGAGTACCAGGAACATGGCTGCGATAGGCACTGTTACCATCTGGAATGATGTACCTGTAAATACAGGCATTTCTACTGTTGTTGACTTGCCGAGAAGTACGGCGAGGACGATAAAGATCATACCTGCACCATTGGCAATCATCATCATCATGCGGCTAGATACCTTGTCAGCAATAAAACTGGAGCAAAGACGACCAACCAGCATCAGAAGCCAGTATGTACCTGCAACGAAACCACCGATAGCTGCTGCATTTGCCAAGGCTGTACCATTGATGAAACCACCACCATTTGCTGTTGTATCAGAAATGTAGAAGTTCAATGTTCCAGGAATGCCTACCTCAACACCTACATAAACGAAGATTGCGATAACGCCGAGGTTGAAGTGGCGGAAAGCCCATGGTGAATGCTCAAATACAGTCTTGTCTGTAGTCTTACCCATCTCTGGATCCTGGATAGGGATGAAGTTCAAGATAACGAATGCTGCTGCGAATACGGCAAGGGCAATGTAAAGCACGAGGTTCACATCTACCATTTTGGTATTAGCAGTAACAGTACCGATAAGGGCACCTACGAGCATTGGGGTTAAAGTTCCGGATAAACTGTTCAATGTACCACCGATGAGGTTCAACTGGTTACCGCGGTTGCCACCACCACCGATGAGGTTCAACATTGGGTTTACAACAGTATTCAAAATACAAACTGCGAAACCTGAGATGAACGCACCGAAGAGGTAAACGGCGAAGCCTGAGATGTCGGCACCGAACTTACCTGAAAGGAACTGGATGAGCACGCCTACGAATCCGGTAGCGATACCGGTGAGGGCGGTCTTCTTGTAACCGATCTTGGTGAGCAACTTACCTGCAGGGATACCCATGAAGAGGTAAGCCAAGAAGTTCATGGCGTTACCCAACATACCAATCATGTTAGCACTTCCGCTGTCAGCGAATACATTTTTCCAAATAACTCCGATAGGAGCAGCCAAATTCGTTACGAACGAAATCATGGCGTAGAGGAACATCATCGTGATAATGGCGATGATATTGCCATTTTTACTTTGGTTTTCCATTTTTTTTGAGAGTTGATATTGTTATTTGTTATTATTATTTGCGAAAAGCTTGTTTATACTCTTTTTGAAGAGGTTATTGATTCTCTTTTATGGTAAAGAGGTTGCTACTCTTTTCTTCTAAGAGGTTGTTTCTTCTTTAAAGACGATAAGACTTCTCTTTAAGATTGTTGTCGCGCTGGATGGGTTTTGTCATTCAAGCGCGAAAATGGAGCAAGTGCTGTTTAGAGTACCTGCTCCATGATTTATTCTGATTTATTTGTCAATTCCAAACTTATAGATTGTCTTCTGGGTGTATGTTTCACCCGGATTTAATCTGCAACTAGGGAAATAGGTGTGATTTGGAGTGTCTGGGAACTTCTGTGCCTCGAAGCAGACTGCACTGCGACGTGGGAATGTTGCACCAAACTGTCCTGAGATACCTGCAAGGAAATTACCTGTGTACATCTGCAAACCTGGTTCTGTGGTATAAACCTCCATGGTACGGCAGCTTACAGGGTCTTTTATACGGGCAGCGAAACTCAACTCACCTTCTTCTGTCTTGTTCAATACATAGTTGTGGTCATAGCCCTGACCATTCTTGATCTGTTCGTTGTCTGCATTGATGTCTTGACCAATTGGCTTTGGTGTACGGAAATCGAATGGTGTGCCCTCAACCTTCAAAATCTCACCTGTAGGGATAGAATACTCATCGATAGGGAGATAGTAGTTTGCGTTCACCTCACAGATGATATTGTCAACTGTTGGGGTAGGATTAGCAATACCCTGGATTGAGAAGAAAGCGTGATGTGTCAGGTTGCAGATGGTTGTCTTGTTGGTTGTAGCCTGATACTTGATAACGAACTCATTGTCATCGGTCAATGTGTAAGCTACCCAAACTGTCAACTCACCAGTGAAGCCTTCTTCACCATAAGGGCTCGTGTATTTCAACACGACAGCGCTATCACTCATGCGGGTTGCATCCCAAACTTTGGTGTGGAAACCTGTAGGTCCACCATGCAGGTGGTTGGGACCATCGTTGCATGCTAATTGATACTCCTTGCCGTGAAGTATGAACTTGCCTTCTTTAATACGGTTGCCATAACGACCGATGAGCACACTCAAGAATGGCTCTGGCGAGTTGATGACGTCCTGTATGTTGTCATGGCCTTGGATGAGGTTGGCATAGTTGCCATCCTTGTCTGGCATCATGATGGCTACGACTGCTCCACCATAGTTAGTCACTGCAACTTCGTTGCCTTGCTTGTTTCTTAACACGAAGAGATCAGTCTTCTTGCCATTCACTGTGGTCTGAAAATCTTCTCTTTTCAAACCACACTTATTTGCTGGTTCTGTATTCATAATATCTCACTTTTTTTAGTTACCTTACTTTGGTTTAAGTAATGTACTGCAAAGTAACTAAAAAAAAATGAGTATTACAAATATTTTATGAACTTTTTGATTTAAAAAATCCTAAAACGATTCTGATAGCAAATCGGCAACGACGTAACTTGATCCGCCAATAAAGATAAAATCATCTTTTTTTGCGTTTGCTTTTGCTTTGTTAAATGCCTGTGCGATAGTTTGATAGCATGTTCCGTTTAAGCCGTGCTTTTGTGCGTATCCGTATAATTTGTCTACAGGAATCGCTCTTTTGGTTGATGGCTGTGTCCAATAGAAAATCGTGCTTTCTTTTGGCAACTTTTCTAATAGTCCCATTACATGCTCTACATCTTTGTCGTCAACCATTCCGAAGACAATATGTTTCGTATCGGCTTTGACGGATGCAATCTGAGGTTCCAGATACTCCCATCCGGCAAGGTTATGTCCCGTATCACAGATGGTGAGAGGGTGCTCGTTGAGTTTTTCCCATCTGCCACGTAAGCCTGTCAGCTCGCATACATGTTCGAAGCCGTTTTTTATGCTTTCATCTTTGATTTCTATTCCTTCTTCCTTCAGGCATTCTACGGCTGCGGATATGGTGCAGAAGTTCTTTTTCTGATAGTTGCCTTTCAGTTCGAAGTTCATGTCTGCGTCAGTTGCATGTGCAAAATGGATAGGAGAATTCTGCTCATGGGCTTTCTTGATGAACACAGGTTGGGTCTCTTCGTTCCATTCGCCAATAACGACAGGAATCTGTGGCTTGATGATACCCGCCTTTTCGCCTGCAATCTCGCCGAGTGTATTCCCGAGGAATTGGGTGTGGTCAAAACTGATGTTCGTGATAACGGATAGGATAGGAGTGATGATGTTGGTACTATCCAGTCTTCCTCCCAATCCAACTTCGATGACGGCAAAGTCTACCTTTTGTTCTGCAAAATACTGAAATGCCATCATGGTGGTCAGTTCAAAGAACGAAGGATGTAGCGGTTCGAAGAATTTCCGGTTGTTTTCTACAAAGTCGATTACATACTCTTCGCTTACCATCTCACCATTTACGCGAATGCGTTCTCTGAAATCTACAAGATGTGGAGATGTGAACAGGCCGACCTTATAGCCCTGGCTCTGCAGGATTGCAGCAAGTGTATGGGATGATGAACCTTTTCCGTTGGTTCCTGCAATGTGGATACATTTATATTTGTTATGAGGATGTCCGAAGTGTTCATCCATTTTATACATCGTATCAAGCCCAGGTTTGTATGCCTTGGCTCCAATCTTTTCAAAAACCGGCGTGCTGGTGAAAAGATATTCAACAGTTTCTTGATAATTCATGTTATACCTTATTATATATACAGATAATCCCCGAAAAGAGCGAACCGTTCTTTCGAAGATAGTTCGCCCTCTTCGGGGATTGCTCTTTACAGTTTATTTTTTAAAGAGATTCTTGAAACTTTCAAAGAGAGATTTCTTCTCTGCATTATCTGCTTTGAAATTATCGCATTCCTTGAATTTCACAACAAGATCCTTTTCTTCTTTGGTCAGAGATGTAGGGATGAAAACGGTAATATTGATGATAATATCACCACGGCCATAACCATATCCCTTAATAGCCGGCATACCTTTGCCACGCAAACGAATCTGTTTGCCTGGTTGTGTGCCTGGTTCTATTTTGATCTTCGTCTTACCATCCAAGGTAGGGACTTCTACCTCGCCACCCAAAGTGGCAGTTGCAAAGTCAAGAACAAGATTATGGTATAAGTCCTGACCAACACGCTCGAAATCATCGTTCTTTTCTACGCTTACCATTACCTGTAGGTTTCCGTAGAGACCATTGTGCTTGCCTTGGTTACCCTTTCCTTCAACGGTAACAACCATATCGTTGTCGACACCTGCAGGGATATTGATTTCTACGAGTTCCTCGCCCTTCACGATTCCGTCGCCACCGCATTCCTTACATTTGTTTTTGATGATAGTTCCCTCACCGCCACACTTTGTACATGCAGCCTGAGTTTGCATCATGCCGAACATGCTGCGCACCGTTTTTAAGACATAGCCGCTTCCATGACATTCCGGACATGTTTCTGGCTGGGCACCACCTTCGCAACCTGTTCCGTGACATGCAGAGCAAGTTACATCCTTGCGAATCTTGAAGCGCTTGGTAACACCTGTTGCTGCCTCTTGGAGAGTCAGTTTTACTCTTACGCGAAGGTCGCCACCCTGGTAAACCCGCTTCTGTGAGCCGCCACCGAAACCGCCGCCACCAAAGCCGCTGAAACCGCCGTGTCCGCCAAAGATATCTCCAAACATAGAGAAGATGTCGTTCATGTCCATGCTGGCACCACCGCCGAATCCGCCGAATCCACCTTGTGGCCCGTCGAAACCAAACTGGTCATACTGCTGGCGCTTCTGGGCATCGTGGAGAACTTCGTAAGCTTCGGCAGCTTCCTTGAATTTCTCTTCCGCCTCTTTGTTGCCAGGGTTGCGGTCTGGATGATACTTAATGGCTATCTTTCGATACGCCTTCTTTATTTCGTCTTCTGATGCCGACTTGTCTACGCCCAGCACCTCATAATAGTCTCTCTTAGCCATTTGCTTATTTCAAATATTGAATTTTCTTGCAGAATTCTAATGGAATGTTCTGGATTTTGAAAAATAATTCTTGATATTTCTTTCTTACTGACCTACAGCTACCTTGGCATGGCGAATCACCTTGTCGTTCATCGTATAACCTGTCTGGACGCAGTCAATGATCTTTCCCTTCTTGTCATCGCCCATTCCCGGAACCATAGCAATAGCCTCGTGGAAATCTACATCGAAATCCTTGTCGTTGGTTTCAATCTTCTTAACGCCAAGACCTTCGAGTGTCTTTACGAACTTGTTGAAAATCATCTGGATACCTTCCTTGATAGCCTTAGGGTCTTCGCTCTTGTCAGCGATGGCACGCTCAAAGTCGTCGAGAATAGGCAGAATAGCAGCTACAGTCTTCTCGCCGCCATTCAAAATCAGTTCTGCTTTCTCTTTGAGGGTACGCTTGCGGTAATTCTCAAACTCAGCAGTCTTATAGAGCAACTGTTTCTTGAGTTCCTCTACCTCTTGCTGTGCTTTTGTTAAAGGATCAATCTCTTCTGCCTTCTTGTCAGCAGCGTCTGTATTGTTGTCACCTTCTTCTGCCTTGTTGTCAGTATTCTGATTTTCCTCAGTATTTTCATTTTGAGTTGTCTGCTCATTATTTTCATTCTGAACAGTCTCCTGAACGTTTCCGTCCTCTATATTGATTTCTTTTTCTTTTGACATAGTCTTAAATTTTTTAAACATGATAATTCTTGTTATTGGTTGTTTGACAAAAAGTGTGCCAACCCGATTCTCATCGAATTGGCACTATTAAATTATAAGATAATTTGTGGTTGCTGTTTAAAACAGCAGAATAACTTTCTGTTTAGAATCCGTACATCTTAGCCTTCTGCTCCTTGATAGCTTCATCGTAGATATACTCATCATAAGACATGAGCTTGTCGATGGTGCCTGATGGAGTGAGCTCGATGATGCGGTTTGCCACGGTGTTGATGAATTCGTGGTCGTGGCTAGAGAAGAGGATATTGCCCTTGAAACCTACCAGGTTGTTGTTGAATGCCTGAATACTCTCCAGGTCCAAGTGGTTGGTTGGTGTATCAAGAATCAGGCAGTTGGCGTTCTGCAACTGCATGCGTGCAATCATACATCTCATCTTCTCACCTCCGGAGAGGACATTTACCTTCTTCAGTACTTCTTCGCCGCTGAAGAGCATTCTTCCGAGGTAGCCCTTCATGGCAACTTCGTTACCTGGACCATACTGGCTCAACCAGTCTACCAGGTTCTTGTCGCTCTGGAAGAATTCTGTATTATCGAGTGGGAGATAAGCTGTTGTGATAGTAACACCCCACTTGTAGTCACCTGCGTCAGCCTTTCGGTTGCCGTTGATGATTTCGAAGAGTGCGGTCATCGCCTTAGGGTTGTGAGAGAGGAATACTACCTTCTCGCCCTTTTCTATGTTGAAGTTTACATTGTCGAAGAGCACTGTTCCGTCTTCGTCGCATGCTTTCAGTCCCTCTACCTCCAGAATCTGGTTACCTGGTTCACGGTCCATCTGGAAGATGATGCCTGGGTATTTACGGCTTGAAGGACGGATTTCTTCAACGTTCAGTTTCTCCAGCATCTTCTTGCGGGATGTTGTCTGCTTACTCTTGGCAACGTTAGCTGAGAATCGGCGGATGAATTCTTCCAGCTGCTTCTTCTTCTCTTCAGCCTTCATCTTCTGGTTCTGAGCCTGGCGGAGAGCCAACTGAGAACTCTCATACCAGAAAGAGTAGTTACCTGCAAACATCGTAATCTTACCGAAGTCGATATCTACGGTCTGGGTACTTACAGCATCGAGGAAGTGACGGTCGTGAGATACTACGAGTACGGTCTGTTCAATGTTGCTGAGATAGTCTTCCAGCCACTCAACAGTGTCGAGGTCGAGGTCGTTGGTAGGCTCATCGAGAAGGAGGTTGTCTGGGTTGCCGAAGAGTGCCTTTGCCAGCATCACGCGCACCTTCTCTGTATTAGAGAGATCTCCAACGAGTTTGTCGTGGCGGTCTTCCTTTACGCCGAGGTTCTGCAGAAGTTGTGCGGCATTGCTTTCAGCCTCCCAACCATTCATTTCTGCAAACTTGAGCTCCAGCTCAGCAGCGAGGTTACCATCTTCTTCTGTCATCTCTGGCTTAGCATAGAGGCGCTCGCGCTCCTTCATGTTTTCCCATAATGGCTGATGGCCCATCAGAACGGTATCCATCACGCGGAAATCGTCATATTTGAAGTGGTCCTGTTCCAAGACAGAAAGGCGCTCGCCTGGTCCCATTTCTACTGTACCCTTGTTTGGTTCAAGGTCGCCGCTGATAGCGCGGAGGAAAGTAGATTTTCCGGCGCCGTTAGCACCGATGATACCATAAATATTACCATGAGTGAACTTGAGGTTTACATCCTTGTAAAGCACTCTCTTTCCGAATTGGATCGCAAGATTTTGTACTGTAATCATTATTTGTTCCTAAATATCTTTTATTCTGATTATATCTTTAATTCAGCTGCAAAATTACAAAAAAATATTTGAAACACAATGATTTATTGGCAAAAGTTACTAATTTTTAGTTAAAAACATGGTGGCTTTTTGTTATTTTGCAGAAAAGTCTTACTTTTGTAGGCTGAAACTGAGAAAATGCAGCATTGATTCTGTGTTTTTCATGTTAAGAAAATGATATCGATAACAATATGAGACAACAAAATAGAAAAGGAAATTTTAATAAGCATACCAATAATGCTTATGGCTACGGAAACCCAAATGAATATGAGCATTACAAGGTAGAAAAACCTGCTCCGTTGCTGGAATGGCTGATGGAGAATGTGAAGGGACCTAGCAAGACTAAGGTGAAGCAGACTCTGCAGGGTAGGGGAATCAAGGTAAATGGCAAAACCATTACCCAGTTTGATTATGCCCTGAAGCCGGGTATGAAGGTGAGTGTGAGCAAGACAAAGAAGAATCAGGAGGTATTTAAAAGCAGATACCTTAAGATTGTTTATGAAGACAGATATCTGATTGTTGTCGAGAAAAACATTGGTATATTGAGTATGGCAGCCGGTCATTCTACTTTGAATGTGAAAACGGTGCTTGATGATTATTTTCATAAGACTCGCCAGAACTGCCAGGCGCATGTAGTCCACCGACTGGATCGTGATACTTCGGGCTTGATGATTTATGCCAAGGATAAGCAGACGGAGTTGGCTTTGGAGGATGATTGGCATCATAATGTGTACGACCGTAGATATGTGGCTCTGGTTTCCGGAGAGATGGAAGAAGATGAAGGTACCGTTGCCAACTGGCTGAAAGATAACAAGGCTTATATTACTTACAGCAGTGATACGGATAATGGCGGCAAGTATGCTGTTACCCATTTCCATACATTAGAGCGTACAACGGCTCATTCTCTGGTGGAGTTCAAACTCGAAACGGGCCGTAAGAATCAGATTCGTGTTCATACGGCTGATATGGGGCATCCGGTGTGTGGTGACATCAAGTATGGTAATGGTGATGATCCATGCCAGCGCTTGTGCCTGCATGCCTATGTGCTGTGTTTCTATCATCCCGTAACGCATCAGCCTATGGAATTTGAAACTCCGATACCGGCTGAATTCCGTAGGGCATTAAAAAATGATCGTTAATAGGGTGATGAATACTGATTGGTAGTTTATACTATATAATAATGTGATATGAATGATTTTGGATATTATGCGCTGGTATTGGTAGTCCTTGTTGTAGGACTGTTTGTCTTAAAGAAGGTGGCTACCTGCATGATTAAAGCAATGGTAGCTGTTGTTATGATAGCCGTGCTGGCAGTTCTTTACTGGCTCTTCTGTTGATAGTAGAGTTGTATGATGATGACGGGATGAGGTTTTAGATATTTTTTGATTGGTAAATTGGTTGCGGTTGTCTGGGTGTAAACTTTGGATGGCTGCAACTTTTTTTATATTGATATTTAAAGAGATATAAAGTGATATTTAAAGGTGACATTAAATGGTAGGGAGAAATATAAAATAAAAAAGAGCATTTCTGTTAAGAAATGCTCTTTTTGTACACCCTTAGGGATTCGAACCCTAGACCCACTGATTAAGAGTCAGTTGCTCTACCAACTGAGCTAAGGGTGCAACATTTAAAAGCCTTATTTCTGAATTGCGAGTGCAAAGGTACTACTATTTTTTGATTCCACCAAATTTTTTCGCAACTTTTTTCGAAAAAAATCAATTTTTCTTCATCTTGAAGGTTCCTAATGTATGTCTATACCCCTTCTTGTTGATGCTTACCACGCGGTAGATACCCTCCTTTAAGTTTCTAACATCTAGCGTGTTATCTTTTGCATGGAGGTGCAGAATATCGCATCCTTGCAGGGTTTCGACCATCAGAACGTCAAAAACGAGATTTTTTGTGGTTTCTGCTAGATATACCTTCTTTCCGTCACATTTGAGTAATTTCGCAGCTCCTGTGCTTTGGGCAAAAAGTGGATTTTCTTCCTCTTTTTCTTGGGTTGGCTGGCTTTCTATGCCATATCCGTCCATTGAAGTTACGGCAACAAACAGATGTTTTGCATCAGAATTTTCTATTTTGAACGAATTTCCTATGAGTCGTGCGGCAACCAGGTTGCGTGCATCGGTGATGTCTACCGGATATTTCTTGCTCGCGTATACATTATTATATATATAAGGGGTTGCGATTTTAGTGCCATCCGTATAGTTTGAAGGATTGCTCCAGGAAACTGATACCTTGTTATCGGTGGTGATTACTGATAATTGTTGTGGCTGTTCCGGTTGGTTCTTGCTTGCCCAAGTCATCGGCGGAACCAATGAAGGGTATGGATTGAAACGTTGGGTAAAGTCGAGGATACCCTGTTTGTTGTCCAGGAGGAACTTGTTTCTGAAGAATGCATATCCCATTCCGAGGTTTCGGATGTGATACATTTCTGCCGTCACGTCATTGATGTTCCACTTTCCTTCTTTCGGATCGAGAAAGTAGATGCCCAGTCCTGGAACCACAATCTTGCCATGGCTCTGTTCCTGCCAGTCGATGGCAAACGGATAGAAGTGTTCGTTCTTGAAATACATCATAGGGAAGAGCTCGTCCATCAGACCGCTCTTGAGCCAGCCCTGTGCATCCTGGCAGACCTTCGTGTATGCATTCCAGCCAAAACTTCGGTATCTGCTCAGGTCATCATACTTTCCTACAGGTGAGCAGCTCATCTTTACCCAAGGTTTTTCAGCCTTCACTGCATCGTGAATCTTTCTTACGATGTTGGTGATATACCGGCGTCCCTGTTCCCGGCTCACTTTGATGTTCCAGGTTTCAGGGTAACGGATGTAGTCGAGGTGAATACCGTCTACATTATATTTATGTGTAATTTCCCTGCAGATGTTTGCTAGATAATCACCAGACCGACTGTTTTCCGGATCCATGTATCCGTCGGCTCCAATCTTCTTGATGAGTTTCGGCATCTTCTGTCTGAGGGTTTTGCAGCCGAGTGCGTTCCATTTTCCTACAGGGATGGTTACCACCCAAGCATGCAGTTCCATACCGCGCTTATGGCATTCGTCGATGGCAAACTGCAGGGCATCATAGCCCGGACTTCTGCCCGGAAATCCTGACAGACATCCATCCCAAGGTTCGTATGCCGACGGATAAATCATGGTACCTCTTACGCGGGTCTGTATCAGTACAGTGTTGATTTTAGCCTGCTGTAACCGGTCCAGTATATCCGTCAGTTCCTTTTTCTGCTTTTCGGCAGAATAAGAAGACTGAGCATAAGAGTGTGGCCAGTCGATACCTCCTATGGTTGTCAGCCATACAGCTCTTACTTCATGTTTCGGCACTTGGTTATTGAACACGATACTCTGGGCTTTTGCTGCCAAAACAGAGCATAAAACGATAAAAAATATCTTAAATCTCTTCATAATCTTACAATTTGGCAACAAAGATACCAATATTTTTTTGTATTTCAAATAAAAATATTACTTTTGCGGTTGAAATATTAAAATAAAGTGCATTTTGCACCGAAAAGAGAGAAAATTTTAAGCAATAAAAGAAAAATGGTCAGTTTCGTTATTAGTTTGGTTGCCCTTGTATTGGGTTACCTTCTTTATGGAAAGTTTGTGGCGCATGTGTTCGGTCCTGATGACCGCCCTACGCCTGCAGTGACCAAAGCCGATGGGGTCGACTTTATGGTACTGCCTAGTTGGAAGATCTTCATGATTCAGTTCCTCAACATTGCAGGAACGGGTCCTATCTTCGGTGCCATTATGGGTGCTTGGTACGGACCGGTGGCTTATCTGTGGATTATCTTCGGGTGTATCTTCGCAGGAGCCATGCATGATTACATGAGCGGTATGCTCAGTATCCGTAACGGTGGAGCTGGTTTGCCGGAATTGGTAGGTAAGTATTTGGGTGGACGCACCAAGAAAGTGATGTTGCTCTTTTCGGTACTTTTGCTGATGATGGTGGGAGCTGTGTTTGTATACAGTCCGGCTATCATTATGAGTGGCATTTGTAATACGGATGCATTCTGGGGCAGCCAGATGTTTTGGATTGTGGTGATTTTCGTTTATTACGTCATTGCTACATTACTGCCTATCGATAAGGTTATCGGAAAGATTTATCCGCTCTTTGCCTTCTCGCTTCTCTTTATGGCGGGTGCTCTGATGATAGTTCTCTTTGTGAAGTGGCCTTCATTGCCTGAACTCTGGAGCAATTTGCAGAGTTGCAATCTCAATGAGAATCCGGCTTGGTTGGGAACGGAGTCTTTTGTACAGAAGAGTCCGATTTTCCCTTGCCTCTTTATCACGATAGCCTGTGGTGCCATCAGTGGTTTCCATGCTACGCAGAGTCCGCTCATGGCCCGATGCATGAAGAATGAGAAGATGGGACGCCCTATTTTCTATGGTGCCATGATTACAGAAGGTGTTGTTGCCTTGATATGGGCTACGGTTTCCATGTATTTCTTCTACTATGGTGGATGGCGTGAATGCGTAAGTCCTGAGGCGGCTCAGCAGTTTATTGCTCAGTTTGATGGCGGCAAGTCGCTTATCCAGAACTTCGATGCGCCTACCGTTGTCAAGATAGTATGTTCCAGCTGGTTGGGTGTGGCTGGTGGAATCCTGGCTCTGCTGGGTGTTGTTGCAGCGCCTATTACCAGTGGCGATACGGCTTTGAGAAGTGCCCGTCTGATTATCGCTGAGTTTATCGGTTTGGAGCAGCGCTCAATGCGCAAGCGTCTTTATATCTGCGCTCCGTTGTTTGCTCTTACGGTGGGCATTCTGGTTTGGCAGATGGAGAATCCTGATGGTTTCAATATCATCTGGCAGTATTTCGGCTGGGCTAACCAGACGCTTTCTGTGTTCACTCTCTGGACATTGACGGTTTATCTGGTACAGCAGAAGAAGCCTTTTGTGATGACGCTGGTTCCTGCCTTGTTTATGACCGTGATATGTTCAACCTTCCTGCTCATTTCGCCAACAGCTTTGGCTTTGGGTGAGAGCCTGGCTTATACGGGCAGTGTCATCATTCTGGTGATTGCCTTGGTATGGTTCCTGGGTTGGTATCGCAGTTATCAGAAGAAACAATAGATTTATATATAAGTATTAATTAATATACGTAAATTTATATGATACGAATGAAAAAATTAGCTATTGCAGCATTGGCACTTGTCGTTTCGACAACTGCCCATGCTCAGTTTGAAAGTGGAAAACGGTATATAGGTGCGTCGATGACGGGCTTAAACTTGAGTTATAATGGCTCTCAGGACCTCAATCTCGGTATTCAGGCTAAGGCAGGATACTTCGTAGAAGACGACTGGATGCTGTTGGGGCAGGTAGAATATAATCATTCTGGTCTTGAAGGCGTGAAGGATTATTTCTCTGTCGGTGCCCAGGCACGTTATTATATCGAGCAGAATGGTCTGTATCTGGGTGGCGGCGTAAAGTTGGCTCATTCCGGAGGTTATAATGATTTCATGCCAGGGGTAGAGGTAGGTTATGCTTTCTTCCTCGGCAAGTCGGTTACCCTCGAGCCAGCTATCTACTACGATCAGAGTTTCAAGAAGCATGTAGATTATTCTACCGTAGGTTTGAAACTGGGTATTGGTATTTATCTCTAAACTGCTAAGATGCAACAACAGTTTTCTTCGACTTTGTTGGAAAAGGCAGTGGCGGAGTTTTCTAAATTGCCAGGTATAGGACGCAAAACAGCTTTGCGCCTTGTACTTTTTATGCTCAAGCGTAAGAGTGAGGATGTGGAACTCTTTGCTGATACCATTTCCAGGATGCGGCGTGAAGTGAAATACTGCAGAGTTTGTCATAATATCAGCGATACTGATGTCTGTCCGATCTGTTCTGATTCCCGGCGCGATGCTTCTACCATCTGTGTTGTCGAGAATGTGCAGGATGTACTGGCGATAGAAAACACGCAGCAGTTTCACGGACTCTATCATGTCTTGGGCGGCATCATTTCGCCGATGGATGGTATCGGCCCTTCGGATATAGAGATAGAATCGCTGGTTCAGCGTGTGGCTGAAGCTGGGGTGAAGGAGGTGATTTTTGCTCTCAGCAGTACGATGGAGGGTGATACTACCAACTTCTATATCTCCCGTAAACTTGCTGATTATCCTGTTAAACTCTCTGTTATCGCCCGTGGTATCTCAGTGGGTGATGAATTGGAGTATACAGATGAGGTTACCCTCGGACGGAGTATTCTGAACAGAACTCCATTTGGACAATAACAAAAGACAACAAAATGAAAATCAAACAAGTACAACGAATATTGATGACCAATTTTCTCTTTGTCCTGTTGGTAGGATTCCTGTTGGTCTTGCTCTATGAGACAGAAATTCTGGAACCTACTAATCTGGCAGGGGATGTCACGTTGGTCTATGTGATTACCGTAGCGATGGAGTTTCTTACCATTGCCGTTATTCCTTTGGCGCTCAAACTCTTCAGTTTCAAGGCTATTCACCGTCAGTTGGTAACCCGTAAGGGAGATGCACTTCTTCCTCTGGGCACTGCCCGTCTGAATATGCTCTGCTTGCCAATGCTGATCAATACGTTTATGTATTATCAGACGATGGCGCCTGCTTTTGGATATATGGCTATCATCCTTTTTCTCTGTCTCTTCTTTGTTTATCCTTCTGTCGGAAGATGTGAAGAAGAAACAACAGAGGCGGAAGGTTAAACTCTCAGTATCTAATATTTGATATTCGATATGAAACTCAGTGTTGTCATAGTAAGCTATAATGTGAAGTACTATCTTGCCCAGTGTCTGCGTTCGGTAGAGAAAGCTATCGGCGTGTTGGAGTGTGGGCAGCTGGGTGATGCAAGTGGCGATACGGCAGAGATTATCGTGGTTGATAATCATTCTCAGGATGGAACGGTGGAATATCTCGAACATTGTTTCCCGGCTTCCCGATATCCTAATCTCCATGTTGTAGCCTGTACGCATAATAACGGATTTGCCCGTGCCAACAATCTTGCTATCCGCAAGAGCGAGAGTGATTTGGTTCTTTTGCTGAATCCGGATACCATTATCGGTGAGCATGTTCTCAAGGATGCTGTCAGTTTTATGCATTCTCATCCTGATGCCGGTGCTCTGGGTGTAAGGATGTTGGGAGCCAATGGCAAACCAGCTCCTGAGAGTAGGAGAGGATTGCCTTCTCCGATGGTGGCTTTCTATAAGATGATGGGGTTGTGCAGCCGTTTTCCTCAGCATCGCAGTTTCGGTCATTATTACATGGGTTATCTTCCTTGGGATAAGCCGGCAAAGATAGAGGTTGTGAGCGGTGCTTTCTGTATGATTCGTCGTGAAGCCTTGCTGAAGGTGGGGTTGCTGGATGAGGATTTCTTCATGTATGGCGAGGATATTGATCTTTCTTACCGTATCTTGAAGGGTGGTTATCAGAACTATTATCTGCCTGTAGATATCCTGCATTACAAAGGTGAAAGTACTCAGAAGTCGAGCTTCCGCTATGTTCATGTGTTTTATGAGGCGATGCTTATCTTCTTCCGTAAACATTATTCGGGTATGTCGCATCTCTTGAGTATTCCTGTCAAATTTGCCATCTATGCCCGTGCCTCTGTAGCCTTTACGCAGATGATGACTGCGAAAATCAGAAAGAGTCTGGGATTCTTTTCTCCTTCTCATGTCGACCTGTCAAACCAGGTATTGTTTGATGCTGACGAGATGAGCTATGAAGAGATGCTGCATCAGCTTGCGCTGCGGTCTGACGAGAATATCAAACTGGCTACCTATACGAAGGACATCGGTAAGGTGATTACGGATAGGGAGGTGATGGATAAGGATGAATTTGGTTATTTGTAAGGATAGATTTATTTCTATATTATAAGGTACGCGCGTACATTATTAATAAGTGTAGTTTATGAAAGAACCGAATATTCGATTACGTGCTTTAGAGTTGGAAGATCTTGATTTTCTCTACCAGATAGAGAATGATGATCGGCTTTGGGAACTGGGTGTTTCCAATGTTCCATATTCGCGCCGGGTGCTGCTCGACTATATAACCAGTGCTTCGGCAGATATTTATGTAGACAATCAGGTGCGCCTGATAGTAGAGAATGAGCAGAATGAGCAGGTGGGCATCCTGGATCTTACAGATTTTGATCCCCGTCATCACCGTGCCGAACTCGGAATTGTCATCAAAAAGGAGTTTCAGGGGCAGGGTTACGCGAAGGCTTCTGTGTCACGCTTGTTGCAATATGCTCGGAATGTACTTCATCTTCAGCAGATTTATGCTATTGTAGGTATCAGAAACCAAAAAGCGGCTAAAATGCTGCAATCTGTTGGATTTGAGGGGAATAATGTCCTGAAACAATGGCTTTGTAGCCAAGTTGGATATGAGGATGCGATGTTTTTTCAATATTTTCTGTAAAAAAGTTGCATAAAAATTTGGTAGAACAAAAAAAAAGTAGTACCTTTGCACTCGCAAATGAAAAATGAGTGCTGAGACATTCAATTTGATTTCATGTTTGGTGCGTTAGTTCAGTTGGTTAGAATGCCTGCCTGTCACGCAGGAGGTCACGAGTTCGAGTCTCGTACGCACCGCAGAAACCTTCGAGAGTGATCTCGGAGGTTTTTTGTTTTTATGTAAATCTAAGAGAATATGGCTATCGTTATCACAGTTCTGGCATACTTCTGTGTGCTGCTGCTCTTCAGTCATCTTACTGCCCGTAATATGGCAAGTAATGAAACTTTCTATCGTGCCAACCGCCGTTCGCCTTGGTATATGGTTGCTTTCGGTATGGTGGGAGCGTCTATTTCGGGCATCACTTTCGTCAGTGTGCCGGGCATGGTGATGAGAACGGATATGACCTACCTTCAGATGTGCATCGGTTTCATCCTGGGTTATTTCCTGGTTGCCTTTCTTTTGCTTCCTATCTATTACCGGTATAATCTCACTACGATTTACGGTTATCTGCAGCAGCGGTTGGGGGAACGTTCGTATAAGACTGGAGCTTCGTTCTTCCTCTTGTCCAAGATGACGGGTGCGGCGGTCCGTTTCTTTGTCGTCTGTATCCTCTTGCAGCGTTTCGTGCTCGATGGGATTGGTGTTCCGTTCTGGGTCACGGTTCCTGTCATGGTACTGCTTATCTGGCTTTATACGCGCAAGGGTGGCATCAAGACGCTGGTGTGGACGGATACCTTTCAGACGCTCTGTATGTTTGCGGCGCTCGTCCTCATTATCTTTCAGGTGATGTCGGCGTTGGGCATGACTCCTTCCGAAACGATCACTGCGATTGCTCACGACAGTCATTCCCGTATTTTTGTCTTTGATGACTGGATGTCGAAACAGAATTTCTGGAAACAGTTCCTCAGCGGTGTCTTTGTAGTGATTGTGATGACCGGTCTTGATCAGGACATGATGCAGAAGAATCTTACCTGCAAGTCGCTCCGTGAGGCCCAGAAGGATGTTTGCAGCTATGGTTTTGCCTTTGTGCCTGCCAATCTGCTTTTCCTGAGTCTGGGGGTGTTGCTGGTAATGCTGGCTCAGAAACAGGGAGTGGCTTTGCCTGATGCTCCTGATGATCTGTTGCCGATGTTTGCGGCTTCGGGGGCGATGGGAAACCTGGTGGTGGTCTTGTTTACCATTGGCATTGTGGCGGCAAGTTTCTCCAGTGCCGATTCAGCATTGACCGCGATTACTACGAGTCTGTGCGTGGATATTCTGGGCAAGAAGGATGATATGAAGCTCCGCAAGCAGATGCATTTGGCGGTAGCTTTGGTGTTCATGCTCTTCATCATTGCTTTCAAGGCGATTAATTCTACGAGCGTGATAGATGCCATCTACATCCTCTGCTCTTATACTTACGGTCCGCTGTTGGGCTTGTTTGCCTTCAGTCTGCTCACCAAGCGTCAGGTAAACGACCGCTGGTCGCCATGGGTCTGCATCGCCAGTCCGCTCATCTGCTTCGCCATCGATACCCTTACCTCGCAGTATGTGGACTATAAGTTCGGCTATGAGCTTCTGATGCTGAATGGCGCCCTGACATTTGCAGGTCTCGCCCTTATAAAAAAAGAAACAGTTAAATACAAACAATAATGAGAACAAAAGTATTATTTGCAGCATTGTTGCTCAGTGCAACAACTGCTTTTGCCCAGCAGGAGAAGTTGGGCTCCGGTATTGACAAGACCAACATGGACTTGACCATCAAGCCGGGTAATGATTTCTATCGCTATGCCGCAGGCAACTGGATGAAGAATCATCCACTCGATGCCGAGCATACCGACAATGGTGCTTTCACCGATCTCTTTGAGCAGAACCAGAAGCGCATCCAGGACATCATCCTTGAATATGCTTCCAAGCCACAGCAGAAGGGGTCACTCGGACAGAAGATCGGTTCGCTCTACAACCTCCGTATGGACAGCGTTCGCCTGAACAAGGAGGGATGGGCACCTATCAAGCCAACTCTCGACCGCATTGCAGCCATCAAGGACCGCAGAGAGTATCAGCTCGTTACCGCTCAGCTCGATTTCCGTGGCGAGGGTACCATGATGTATGGCATCGGTGTGGGCGCCGACCTTCGTGATGCCGCCAACAACCTCGTTGAGGTAGGACAGAGTGGTCTTGGTCTTGGTGTACGCGATTACTATGTAAACGATGACGAGCAGACCAAGAAGATTCGTGATGCATACAAGGCTTATATGAAGAAGCTCTTTCAGATGGTAGGCAACGACGAGGCTACCGCCCGGAAGAAGATGGAGGCTGTGATGGCTATCGAGACCCGCATCGCTAAGGCAAGCTATAGTCAGGTACAGCTCCGCGACATCGATAAGAACTATCACAAGATGACCTACAACCAGCTCGTGCTCGATTATCCTGGCATCGACTGGGGCAATGTGTTCCTGGCATCCGGTTTCCCTGCTTTCAAGGAAATTTGCGTGGGTCAGCCTGAACCAATCCACGAGGTTGAGAAGATTCTCGCAGAGACCTCTCTGGATGATCTGAAGACATACGCAGAGATCAAGGTGATTTCTGGTGCAACCAGCGTATTGAGCGATGATTTCCGTGCCGTATCCTTTGAGTTGAGCAAGGTAATGAGCGGTGTTCAGCAGGACCGTCCTCGCTGGAAGCGTGCCGTAAGTACCGTGAGCGGTGTGTTGGGCGAGGCTATCGGAAAGATTTACGTAGAGAAGTACTTCCCGGAGAGCAGCAAGAAGCGTATGCTCGACTTGGTTCACAATCTCCAGACTGCGCTTTCACAGCGCATCGACGAGGCTACCTGGATGAGTGCTGCTACCAAGGCACAGGCTAAGGATAAGCTGGAGAACTTCATCATCAAGATAGGTTATCCTGACAAGTGGAAGGACTATAGCGGATTGCAGGTAGATGACAGCCTCTCTCTCTACGAGAATATGGCAAATATCTCTGAGTTCTTTACCAAGGATGCCATCGCCCGCAAGGTGAACAAGCCGGTAGATAAGACTGAGTGGGGAATGACTCCTCAGACTATCAATGCTTATTATAACCCAACTACCAACGAGATCTGCTTCCCTGCAGCTATTCTCCAGCCTCCATTCTTCGACCCGACAGCCGATGATGCGATGAATTATGGTGGTATCGGTGGTGTAATCGGTCATGAGATGAGTCATGGTTTTGACGATCAGGGTAGCCAGTTTGACAAGACCGGAAACCAGAACAACTGGTGGACTGCTGCTGACAAGAAGAACTTCGAGTCTCGCACCAAGATTCTGGTTGACCATTTCAACAAGATTGAGTTGGCTGGCAAGAAGGTAAACGGCCAGATGACCCTGGGTGAGAACATCGGTGACAATGGTGGTTTGAACATCGCTTTCCGTGCACTTCAGAATGTGATGAAGACAGAGAAGTTGGGTGTGAAGGATGGATTTACTCCAGAACAGCGCTTCTTCTTGGCATGGGCACGTGTATGGGCAGGCAATGCCCGTCCTGAGTACCTGCAGTATCTGATGACCGTGGATGTTCACTCTCCAAACGAGGCTCGTGTGAACGGTTCCCTCCCAATGGTGGATTCATGGTATAAGGCATTCAACATCAAGAAGGGCGACAAGCTCTTTGTTCCTAAGAACAAGCGTGCACATATCTGGTAAAAACATAAAAAAGTCTTGCAGGCACATTGGCTTGCAAGACTTTTTTTATAATCATTACTTCGTTCCGAAGTAGAGGAAGAGCATTCCGAGTAATACCAGGAGCAGATCTACGAACTTCGCCTTGAGATTCTTCTCGTGGAAGATGGCTGCACCGAAGAGGAAGCTGACGATGACCGAACCGCGGCGAATCATGCTCACGATACTGATCATGGCGCCAGGCAAACTTAGAGCGTAGAAATAAACGAAGTCGGCTGCCGAAAGGAAGATACTGATGAAGATGATACTCCAGTGCCAGTGGAATGGGGTAGAATTCTTCTTGGTAGGCCACCATATCATCAGCAGCATGGCTCCCATGAGGAAACACTGGTAGATGTTGTACCAACTCTGCACAATCATTCTGTCTAATCCTACACCACCATTCTCTGGTGGAGCCATCAGATACTTGTCGTAGAGGCCGCTTATTGCACCGAGCACGGCAGCCAGCACGATGAAGTAAATCCATTTGTTGTGCTTGAAGTCGATACCCTCTTTCTTGCCGCTGCGCGAAAGCATGGCAAAGGAGATGATGGCAAGTATGACACCAATCCACTGATACAGATTCAGAACCTCGCCATAAACCAGCAGGGCGCCTACGAGTGTCATTACTGGTCGGGTGGCGTTGATAGGTCCCACGATGGTGAGCGGCAGGTGTTTCATGCCGAAATAACCGAAGATCCAGCTGCTCAATACGATGAAACTCTTGAGCACGATGTACTTGTGAACTTCCCATCCGCCTTCTGCTACATGAAACATCGTTCCATCCAGCGAATTTCCTGTATAGCTCATCACGATGAACGGCAGGAAGATGAGCGATGAGAAGAGCGTGTTCAGAAAGAGCACGGGAATCACTGCGTTACCTGAAAGCGCCTTCTTCTTGAAGGCATCATAAAATCCCAGCAGCGCTGCTGAGAGAAATGCTAATACTAACCACATTTTTATGAATGTTAAATGTTGAATGTTGAATGAGGCTCGCGCCCTTGTGTTTCTAATCATTTAATCTTTTAAATCATACCCTACCTCTTCCAGGAACAATGCGTTACCCGGCATGCTTTCGCCTGCATCGCTGCGGCTTCCGTTGTGCAGGATATCGAGAAACTGTTCCATCGTAATCTTTTCTCTGCCTACATCGATGAGCGTTCCCACTACGGCTCTCACCATGTTTCTCAGGAAACGGTTGGCGGTAATCTCGAAATACCAGGTGGTAGGAGAGGTCTGTATCCATCGGGCGGCTGTTACGTGGCAGATGGTGGTCTTGTTGTCGCCACCCGCCTTGCAGAACGCTGCATAGTCTTCGTGATGCAGAAAATGCTGAGCCGCCTCGTTCATCTTCTCGAAATTCAGGGGATAGTTTATCTGCAGTGAATAATGGCGCTCAAACGGATCTTTCTGCGTATGTATATAATAATGGTATGTGCGCGAGATGGCAGAGAAACGGGCATGCATCTCTGGGGCTACCTCCCTTACTTCGTATACGGCGATGTCGCGGGGCAGGATGCGGTTCAGGCGGTATACCAGCTGGTCGGGTTCCATCGGAATCCTGTCGGTATCGAAGTGGGCTGTCATGTGTCGGGCATGTACGCCGGTATCGGTCCTTCCTGCTCCCACCACCTCCATTTCCTTTCTCAGAAGTATGGAGAGGGCGCGCTGCAACTCCTGCTGCACCGAATTGGCATTGGGCTGAATCTGCCAGCCGTGGTAGTTGGTGCCGTCGTAACCGAAGAATATGAAATATCTCATGATAATCTTTGAATTTTTTTGTTTTTTGCTATGAACTTTGAGCTTTGATTTGTTCTACGTTCTTTGCTTAATTCGGGTGCAAAGTTACTAAAAAAACGTGAAATATGGTATAATAATACAGATTTTTTTCAAAAATGGTACAATCTTGAAAGAAAAGTTCATTTTTATTTTGCAAATTGACAATAATTGTGTACTTTTGCCAACGTTTTTGATATTATAGATTATGGCACAGAATATATTCAAGGGTTTAGGTGTTGCCCTTATTACTCCTTTTAACACCGATGGCTCGGTTGATTATCAGTCGCTCAAGCGATTGGTAGAGTTTCAAATTGACAATGGTGCAGACTTCCTTTGCATCCTTGCCACAACTGGTGAGGCTCCATGTCTTACACAGGAAGAGAAAGATAAAATCACAGAATTGGTGAAAGATGTGAACAAGGGTCGCATCAAGATATTGAAATATTGTGGCGGTAATAATACTGCTGCTGTCGTTGAAGAAATCAAGAACACCGACTGGAGTGGCATCGATGGCATCCTCAGTATCTGTCCTTACTACAACAAACCTTCTCAGGAAGGTCTCTATCAGCACTTCAAGGCCATCGCCCAGGTTAGTCCGCTGCCTATCGTGCTCTACAATGTTCCTGGCAGAACCGGTATCAACATGAAGCCTGAAACAACCTGCCGTATCGCCCGCGACTTCCCTAATGTGGTAGCCGTGAAGGAGGCTAGTGGCAGCCTGGAGCAGGTAGATGAGATTATCAAGAACAAGCCTGATAATTTTGATGTTATCAGCGGCGATGATGCGCTTACCTTCTCAATGATTGCCAGTGGTGCTGCCGGCGTTATCTCTGTTATCGGCAATGCCCTGCCTAAGGCTTTTAGCCGTATGATCCGTCTCGAGTTCCGTGGCGAATATGAGCCAGCCCGTAAGATTCATCATTCTTTCACTGAACTCTACAGTCTGCTCTTTGTTGACGGTAACCCTGCCGGCGTAAAGGCGCTCCTCAATGATATGGGTTTCATCGAGAACGAGCTCCGTCTTCCTCTGGTTCCTACCCGTATCGCAACCAAGCAGAAGATGAGCGACATTCTGAAGACTTTGAATATCTAAAATAGTGATTAGTTATTAATCATTTAGTACCATGGTAGATGATAGAAGAATCATACACGAGATAACACCGCTGATGGGTAAGGATGTGCTCTATATTGCAGACCGACACAAAAAGGAGTTTACTTATCCTATCCATAACCATTCGGTGTACGAGTTGAACTTTGTAGAGAATGCAAAGGGAGTAAGAAGAATCGTTGGAGATTCGCAGGAGGTGATAGGCGATTATGATCTCTGTCTCATCACATCGCCCGATCTGGAGCATGTATGGGAGCAGAACGAATGCCACAGCGATGACATCCGTGAGATTACCGTCCAGTTTGATTTCTCCATGAGTGATGAAACGCTCTTCGGAAGAAATCCCTACGCCAGCATTACCCGTATGATGCAGGAAGCAAAGAAGGGACTCTCATTCCCGTTGCAGGCAATCATGAAGGTATACGGAATGCTCGATACTTTAAGTTCCGTAAAAGACGGTTTCTATGCCGTACAGCAGTTCCTGACCATTCTCTACGAACTGTCACGCTGCGAAAATGCCCGCACCCTGGCTTCCAGCAGTTATGCCAAGGTAACGGTAGAAGACGATAGCCGGCGCATCCTGAAGGTGAAGAATTTCATCTCCAAGAACTATATGGATGAACTCCGTCTTCCGGAGCTTGCCTCGCTGGCAGGCATGAGCAGCAGTGCGTTCAGCCGTTTCTTCAAGCTCCATACCGGCAGAAATATCTCTGAGTATATCATCGACCTGCGTCTGGGTTATGCTGCCCGCATGCTGGTAGATACCACCAAGAGTATTAGCGAGATAGGTTTTGATTGCGGATTCAACAATCTCAGCAACTTCAACCGCATCTTCAAGAAAAAGAAAGGATGCTCGCCAAGCGAGTTCCGGGAAAGCTATCATAAGACAAGAATCATTGTATAATACAGCCAACGTAATCGTTTAAGTGAAATTATCAAAAATATTTCGCTTAAACGATTCTTTTTTCCGATATTTGTTGTATCTTTGCGCTACAATTTGAAAAGTATAAATAAACATTTAAAAACTACGATAACGAATTATGAAGCAATTTATGGATGAAAACTTCCTGCTCGACACTAAGACTGCACAGGATCTTTTCCACAATCATGCGGCTAAAATGCCAATTATCGATTATCACTGCCACCTCATCCCTGAGATGGTAGCCAATGATCACAAGTTTAAGAGTATTACAGAACTTTGGCTCGGCGGCGACCACTACAAGTGGCGTGCTATGCGTACCAATGGTGTAGATGAGCGCTTCTGCACAGGTACTGATACTAGCGACTGGGAGAAGTTCGAGAAGTGGGCTGAAACAGTGCCTTATACATTCCGTAACCCTCTCTATCACTGGACTCACCTGGAGCTCAAGACTGCTTTCGGTATCGATAAGCTGCTCAGCCCTAAGACTGCCCGTGAAATCTACGATGAGTGTAACGAGAAGTTGCAGTTGCCTGAGTTCAGCGCTCGTGGCTTGATGCGTCATTACAATGTAGAGTGTGTTTGTACAACAGACGACCCAATCGATGACCTGCGTTACCACAAGCAGACACGTGAGAGCGGTTTCGAAATCAAGATGATTCCTGCTTGGCGTCCTGACAAGGCTATGAACATCGAGAAGCCAGATTTCGCTGACTATATGAACAGGCTCGGTGAGGTAGCAGGTGTTAACCTCGTTACATTCCAGGATATGGTTGATGCTTTGCAGAAGCGTCACGACTTCTTTACTGAGAACGGCTGTAAGTTGAGCGACCACGGTATCGAGGAGTTCTACGATGAGCCATACACAGATTCTCAGATTGAGACTATCTTTGCCAAGGCTATGCGTGGGCAGCAGCTTTCTGCTCTCGAAATCCGTCAGTACAAGCATGCATTCCTCAAGGTTTGCGCTAAGATGGATCACGCTGCCGACTGGACACAGCAGTACCACTATGGTGCTATCCGCGACAACAATACACTGATGTACAACAAGCTTGGTGCTGATACCGGTTTCGATTCTATCGGTGAGTTCACTACAGCTAAGGCTATGAGCAGCTTCCTCAATGAGCTCAACATGGAGGGTAAGCTCACACGTACTATCCTCTATACATTGAACCCATGTGCCAACGAGGTAATCGCTACTATGCTCGGTAACTTCCAGGATGGTTCTTGCCCAGGTAAGATCCAGTTTGGTTCTGGCTGGTGGTTCAACGATCAGCTCGATGGTATGACCCGCCAGATGAACGCACTCTCTGTATTGGGTCTCCTGAGCCGTTTCGTAGGTATGTTGACCGACTCACGTTCATTCCTCAGCTATCCACGTCACGAGTACTTCCGTCGTTTGCTCTGCAACCTCCTCGGCAATGATGTAGAGAAGGGCTTGCTTCCTAACGACATGGAGAGCCTCTCTCGCATGGTAGAGGATATCTCTTACAACAATGCTCGCAACTACTTCAAGTTCTATTAATCCATAGAACTGAAGCAATTTATACTAAGACAAATCCCTTCACGGCATCCCGGTGGTGTTGTGGAGGGATTTGATGTTTCATCGTGAAACCAATACTTTAAGCTTATGGGGGTAATAGACAGAATACTAGGTTTTTACGAAGATATCAGAGAGTTCAATTCTTCTAATATCAAAGACTTTCGGGGCAGACTCAAGTCTTGGATCAAGATGGGTATGCTTGCCGGTCGCATCTTCTATCTCAAGGATATGTGGGCCAGGGATGTGGCTGCCTTGACTTTTGCCTCCTTCATGGCTATGATACCTTTCATGGCTATGATGTTTGTCATAGCCCGTGGTTTCGGCTATGCCTCTCTGCTCGAATCCTGGCTCTCTACCACCTTCGAGGCACAGCCTGTTGTGGCGCAGACCATCGTTAACTTCGTTCACAATTATATCGAGAATACGCAGAGCAACTATATCATCGGTACGGGTATCGTGATGTTTCTCTATACCATCGTTTCGCTGATGCAGAAGATAGAGCTTACCTTCGATGACATCTGGCATACGGGCGAGCGTTCGTGGAAGCAGATTGTTACCGAATATCCTACCATTCTGTTTGGTCTGGGACTGCTGATACTCTTTGCTTCGAGCATCAATGTATGGACGGTGAATATGGTGGATAATGTAGACAGAATAGCAGATATCGGGGATAGCATTCCTTCGTTCATCCTTCATCTGGCGGCTTTTGTTCCGATGTTCCTGTTCTTCGTGTTCTGCTATTATGTCATCCCGAATACCTATATCCGGGTTCGCAGTACCCTGGTTCCATCGTTCCTGGCGGGTGTCTGCATGACGGCACTTCAGTATGGATATATCTATCTGCAGGTTTTTCTGTCCAGCTACAATGTCATCTATGGTTCGCTGGCAGCCATTCCGCTTTTCCTGTTATGGCTTCAGATTTCGTGGGCTATTGTAGTGTTTGGCGCCTTGCTTTGCCATACCAACCAGAACATCCATTATTATGATGGTGATTTGCAGTACGATCACCTGAAACTGGTGCAGCGCATCAAGGTTTGTGGGGTAGTGATGCATCTGGTATGTCGTCGGTTCATTCAGGGCGAACAGGCGTATACTCCGAAAGAAATTCATGATTTAACGAAGATACCTCAACAGGTTGTCAACCAGTCGGTTAAGGAGCTGTTACGTGCCCGTTTGCTGGTAGAAATCCGGAATGGTAAGAAAAGCAGTTTTGAGGAATCGGTGGTTCTTCATCCGATAGAGAAGATAGAGCATCTTACCTATGGTGTAATGATAGAGCGCCTCTTCAGTTATGGCGAGGATGTCTCAAGCCTAGCCGCATTGGAGTCGGATATGGCGATGTGGAAGGATATCGACATCGTGAATGCAGAGTTCATAGAAAAGGGAAAGCAAATCGCTTTCTGATAATAAACGGTGTTTTTTAGGCACGTGTAATCCGTGCCTGAAAAACTATCAATTTATAGTATCTTATTTCTGGTCATATCCGTCAGAAATCTTTTTTCCCAGTGCTAGCGCCAGTTCAACCTTGGCACCATATCCTTCCAGCTGGTCGGCAAACTTTGCTACCGAATTGCCGGATGCGATGATGTCATCAAAGAGAATGATCTTTTTGCCCTGGAAGAAAGCCTCGTCGATATGGAGTTCATCTACAGGATCGCCATCTTCATCTACATCATGCGTGTAGCTGAAGGCAGGGTAGGCGTTGGTCATGCCCGTAGCCTTGCATATCTCCTCGCTGAACTCCTTGAAACGGTGCTTGGTATGCGCCTCAAGAGCTGCAGGAATGCAGACCAGGGTAAACTGTGCTGCCTCTTCGCCCAAAAGATTCTTCAGCTTGTCTGATACCATTTCGATAGCCTTCTTCAGGGCTTCCTGGTGGTCCATCTCCGTAGTGAGCTCAGAGTTACCTTTAAAGTTGACGATAAGGTCGCGTTTTTCCCATTCCTCTGCTGTGAGTTCAAAAGTACCGAAGGCGCTGAATGCAGCGTAGTCGACAAGCCATTTGTAGTGCAGTCCGTTTTTCAGGACTGGCCACGAGTTGATTTCATTTTCGTAATTAGCCATAGACTAGAATTTTTTGATAATTAATAATGCATAGTTTCTGCAAAAATAGGAAATCTTTTCGAATAAAGGTGCCGGTTTCATAAAAAAGATTTGTTTTTTAAGTAATATTTCACGTAGCTGCCTTTTTTTTACTTATTTTTTAGTACCTTTGCACCGCATTTTAAGAAATACGTATATTTATATGACGAGAAAAACAAAACTTCATGAAATCCGCGACTACGTTATCATTGCCCTGGCGATGATAGAAGGTAGTATCGGTTTGAACATCTTCCTGCTTCCCAATCATATCACGATGGGTGGTGTAGGAGGTATTGCTTCTATCCTTTATTGGGGATTTGGCATCCCGGCATCTGTATCTTATCTGGCGCTCAATGTGTTCCTGCTTCTCATCGCATTCCGCATTCTGGGCTATAAGTTCTGTCTGAAGACCATCTATGGTGTTGGTATCTTTGCCTTAACTACCCGTCTGATAGAGACGCATACGGTAGGCATGACGCCGCTGCTTCACGACCAGCCGTTCATGGCAACGGTCATCGGTGCGTTCTTCATGGGCAGCAGTGCCGGTCTGGGTCTTTCCTGCAATGGTTCTACGGGTGGTTCTGATACCGTAGCGGCGATGATCAACAAGTACTGGAACATTTCCCTGGGTCATGCCATCATGATTTGCGACCTGTGTATCATCACCAGTTCTTATCTGGTATTGCGCGATTGGGAGATGGTGATTTACGGTTATGTCTGCCTCTTTGTGCAGTCGCTCTGTGTAGATCATGTAGTGAATGCGTTGCGCCGTTCGGTTCAGTTCTTCATCATCAGCGACAAATATCTGGAGCTCAGTGCAGCCATCAATACCGCCGCCGACCGAGGTTGTACGGTGATGGATGGTCATGGCTGTTACAGTGGCAAGGATGTCCACATGCTGTTTGTATTGGCGCGTCAGCGTGAGTCTCAGAAGATATTCCGTCTTATCGACGAGATAGATCCTACCGCCTTTGTCAGCCAGAGTGCCGTCATCGGTGTTTATGGCGAAGGTTTCGACCGTTTCAAGGTAGGCAAGAAGATAGGTTTGCCGAAGAAGAAATAGATAAACAGAAAAAGGGTGTGTCATAACTGCATGACACACCCTTTTTTAGTAATTTTCTAAGTATAGACATCTATATCCTCTGGCTTCGGCTAGATATGGAAATCTACCAACTTCAGCCATCGCTTGACATCAAACGACGGACAGTCTTTGTGAACGTTCGGCAAATCGCGGTGGCCCAGTATCTCTGCATCAGGATAGGAGAGGCAGAGGCTCTCCAGAAGCGAATACAGAGCCTGATTCTGGGCTGGAGTGCGCGTATCGGCAGGCTTGCCGTTCTTGTCGAGACCTCCCTCATAACAGATGCCGATGCTGTGGGCATTGTAATGACGGGCATGGGCTCCGACTTCCGATTCCGGACGACCCGGATATACCACACCATCCTTCGTGATGTAATAATGATAGCCGATACTCTTGAAACCGCGGGCAAGATGGCAGGCCTCCAACTGCTCGAATGTGAAATCCTGAGTCACTCTCGTGGCAGAACAGTGGATCACGATGAGTGAAATGCTACGATGTTTCTGTGTCATGGCAACCTCCCTTCTTTTAGCAGTTCTGTACACAGAATGAGCTGGCTACAGCTGTTAATACCGTGATGAGGAAGTTGATGATGGTTTTCCAATTTACTTTTTTCATTTTGCTTTGTTTTTTAATGATTAATACTAAGTGGATAATGATAGTCACATGCTTGTTTTAGTGGTTGAAATTTAGTTTCAGTAAGCGTTTCTGGAAGAAGAAGGGCGGGGGAGGAACTGCCAGCCCGAATACCCGTAAAAGGCAGGTTCTTGGGTCGTTATGATTTGCTGTTTATCCGTAATCGTCAGGATGAAAACCAGCCGCTTTGTGCCTTCGGAATATCCCTGTCGCCGGTCAGTTCACTCCTTCCTTCTTCTGTCGTTTCGCATATTTGAGAGACGGATCACTACTCCAGGCCGTCTCCGCTGTCGCCTGTTCCGTCGGTGCTGCCGCCTTGTGATGTACCGCCGCCCTGTGTGGTATCGCCTGCAGCGCTCTCGCTAGAGTTGAGGAGATCCATGGCGTTCTTGGCGTTGGCATCGAGAGAGAGCTGAGTGTTGCTGAGCTTGCCGGTAGCACGGGCTCTGAGGCGGTAGCCCTCTACAAACTTGGCGAGGTTCCACTCCTTGATGCTGGCGGCTCCCATCTTGTTGATGATGCCGATGGAGAAGATGGCGAGGTTGTCTATCTTCACTGCCTTGTTCTGGAGCACGAGCTCCTTCACACAGCTCACCATATCGGTGAGAAGGCCTTTGATGGCACCCTTCGAGAACGGGGTGTTGTGGCTCGCCATGTGTTCGGCGAGTTTATCGATACCGATGGTTTCTGTTACTACTGGTCGCGCATAATATTTGCCATACGCTTCCTTGATAGTCTTGTTCTTGTTCTTCGCTAATTTGATGAGAATCATACTTTTAAAAATTTAGTTTTAGTAAAAAGCAGTCAGTGTCTCCGCCGAGACCGTTGCTGCATCAACCTCTCTGATTGACGATACAAAGATACAACATTCCCGACCCCCCAACTATGCGATTTGTGCGATTTGCAGGGATTCGGGGAAAAAAAGGTTGAAAAAAGTGGTATTTTTATAGAAAGATTCTGCCCAAATATTCAGAATAGCTTAAAATGAGCGATTTATGAGTGTTTTACCTCAATAGAGGTAATAATTTAGCAACGGTTCTAATTTCAGCAATGTGCATATGTTTGCTTGTCAAACAACTCTTTTCGTTTGCAAAAATATAACAATTTATTGGATACACAATAAAATGTATGTTTTTTAACGATTGATATTGATAAGTGAAAATTCTGTAGATGAACATCTCGGTTAATAAATCCTGAGATATTCATCACACAGAATTTGGGTATTGCATTTTAGAGGTTGATTTGAAAACCAATACTTTTCTAAAAACGATTAATCTCATCCTCAGCAGAACCGCTTCCGTTGTATTTATCTTTGAAACTATTGAAGTTGTAACTAATGGAAGCTATGATGCAGCGATTGAAGTTATTCACCTTTCTGTTCTGCACCACAAAATTAACCCTCTTTACATCGTTCAACTTCGAGCTATCAAACAAGTCCTCTGCTTTCAATGTTATCGTCAATTTCTTTTTAAGTAACTGTTTCTGTACCATCATATTGAATGACGAATAACCGTTTTGCTCGTAGATGCCATGATGTCCCTTAATGTTCCAAAAGAAATCACATCGAAAAAGCCAATCGTTCCTTAGTGCCACTACATTTTGGAAAGCGAAGAGACCGTATGGATGATTGTAGTCTAATTGCTCTCCATTATATGATAGCGTGAAATAAGGTTTATAGACACCCACCGTCAAAGTAGGTCGCCAACAACCAAAAACAGGTGAAACAACACATTGCACTCCTAGTTGCTGGAAATCCTTGGCGTTGGTTGACATCCAAGTTACCGTTCCAGGTTTGCCGGATACAGCAACGACAGTCGGATAGATGTAATCCTTGATATACTGATAATCCAACTTGAAGTCGAATATGCTATAATTCACACTAAGTTCTGAATCATACACGTATTGCGGTTTCAGATAAATGTTGCCTTGCTCATAATGGTATTGATTGTTGTAGCTCACACTGTTGTTCAACTGACGAAACGAAGGACGGTTGACCCTGCTACTGAAATCAAGATTCATCCCCACTCTCCCAAACATAGTGGAAAGAGAAAGGGATGGAAGTAAGTCCGAATAATTGGTCTTGTTCTTTACTTCTCCTTGGTCTGTGTTGATGGCATGAATGTACTCATAGCGAAGCCCGATGCTTCCTTTCCATTTGGAGGCAGACAAACGAAAAGTGGCAAATCCTGCATACTTGGTTTCCTTATTCTTGAATTGGTCATCGGCTATCTTCCCTTCTTCGTTTACAGACATACCCCATGAACTGATTTTACTGAAATCCGTTCCGAAATCGAGCCTATTATTCTTATTCATGTTCCAAGCAAACACCCCTTTGAGTGCAGTCGCACGATTTCGCTGGTTGTTTTGCATATGCGTGATTTCTGAGACAGCATCTATTCTACTTGTCTCGCTCACTTGTTGCTTATGTTTCAGTTGAGCATAAACATAGTCGACATCCAAGTTGAGCTGTAGGTTGTCTGTTAGTTTGCCGATATAATACAGATTGACATTGTGAAACCTTTCCTTTTCAGATTCTTCAGTCTTGTTGTCTGTAGATGTCAGCAGTTCATCATTCTTGTACGTCTGCATATAGTCGAAAGGAGAGTCGAGCATCTTGTAGTTGGAGATGCTTCCCAAATATCTTCCGCCGATAGTGTGATTCTTGTTTATGGCATAATTCATACCAACATTATAGTCATGAGAGTGAGAGCGGTCGGAATATTCAGAAGCAGAAATCTCATGAAATGTATCTTGCTCGTAATTGAACTGGTTAACATCATATCTGATGTCACTTCTCGTATTGTCATATTGATATGCGAGGAACATATCCAAAGCTCCCTTGTGGATGTTGAGGTTGACCTCCTCGTTGTTAGACAAATTCTTATGTTTGGAGATTTCCGCACCCACAATACCAGAAAGTCCATCCAAGGAATGGTGTACGGTAGTGATGTTTATGACACTCCTTGTTTCTGCATCGTATTCTGCCCCAGGGTTTGTTATGAGCTGTACAGACTTCACGTTGGTAGAAGAAAGGAGTGACAACCCTGAAGTATTAGTCTGCTTTCTTCCATCTATATAGATGACAGGCTCACCCTTACCAAACACCTCATACTTTCCATTTGTATAGAGCATCCCAGGAATATATTTGATAACATCTGTGGCCTTGCCAATATTTTTCAAATTGGAATTTTGAACGTCAAGCGTAAGTTTACCGTTTTCTCTTGATATGTATTTGCGATGCCCTTTAATCACAATTTTTTGCAGATTAATTGTAGCATCCTCCAAGGTTATGGCACCAACCTCACCGGTACGATATGCATTACAGTAAGTTTTGTAGCCCACACAACTTACTTTCACAATCGCCTTTTTCACCTCGCAAGGAATTACGAACTGACCATTCTCATTTGTTACACCACCCGTGATTAAACTGGAATCACTAACATTGAGCAAAGCGACATTGGCGAAATCGACAGGTTGATGACGAGTGTCTACAATGCGCCCCATCATTCTGTTAGAAGCCTTTTGGATACATTCAACGATAATAATATTATCTACTTGTTTCATTTTGATAGGGTAAAAACCAATCAAGTTCATGATGGCATCTGGAACACTTTCATTCTTGATGTCCTTTGTCACCTTGAAATCCTCCAACTCGTCATACACAAAGTTGATGACATACTTATCCTGTCGAGCATTCAAATCCTTCAATGCCGCAGAGAATGACACATTATTATATTGTCGAGTGATACGTTGGGCAGAAACGCCCATACTTATTACCGAAAGCAAAATCAAACTTATCAGATATTTACTCATAGCCTATTCCCTGTTTTATAGTCCATATACTGTATATACAGTTGAGCCAAGCAAAAAACTAAGCAAAACAATAACTTTTTTCAAAATTTACAGAAAAAACATTCAACGACTCCTTGTCTTCCACAAAGCCCTAGGATGAAATTTGATTCTATTGACCATCTCTTTATCTTCGAACAGCAATTCTGGAATATACTTCTTGTCATTGAATTCCCGGACATATTCTTTCTCTGATTCTGTCAGAACCAATAGCTTTGAGAGAAAGTCTTTCACTTCTGTCTTGGCTTTTTCAAAGTCAAAATGCTCACTGCGCCTAAGCACAGGCAAGAGTTGCGAACGAATCTGCGGAAAACGGTGAGATTGATGGCTGTGCCACCTTTCAGCACAAGAGATTTAGACAGCAAAGGACTGTCATGGAAATAGTTGAGTATCTCCACCAATCGCATCACCTTTTCGAGGTTGTCGCGAATAAAGCCTTGCTCCTTGGCGATGATGTCAAGAGCTTGTTTGTTATATGAGTTCATACTCTTCCTTTGATGTTAGTTCTTGCGGCACATACATGCGCCATTTATTTACAAATGTATCCGACTCTTCGTTGTTAGTCAACCACTTGACGCTTTTGGTTCCCTTGGCTCGACACAACTCCAAGAGGGATTCTGAGATGTTGGCTTGTTCCTTGATTCGCTCCAACAGATAGCCTGTCTTCTGGTACAGGAATGCCTTGTCGTACCTTGCGAGATAATCAATGAGCCTTTCCTCATTGAGCAAGACGATACCCTCCATGCAATGCAGTAATTCCTCAATACCACCAGCTCGGTCGATGCGGTCAAAGCAATCCAACAACGTACTCTCCACATCCGTTACTCGCACATAAGGATTTCCCTTGGGTGTCATCATACCAACGATTTCCTTTGTTTGTCGGCAATAGGTATAATCCACATCGTCGAAAGAAAAGGAATTGAAGCGAGTCATGCTTTTCACAAAAACCTCATTGAAGGGTTGATGAGCCAATCCATGAAATTCCAATGCAGTGTGATAACTGATGCAAGCTGTATGTGACAAGTGGCTTCCTATCTCATACTTGTCGCAAACAGGTAAGCGAGATGCAATATCCTTCATGCAATAGGTATTGCGCCGTATAGCCACAATCCACCCTTGTTGCTTGTACCGAGCAAGCAACGCTTCCACCGATTTCACCTTGCCTTTCAGAGCCTCAGAAAGTTCATCCGAAGTGAATATCCGCAGTTTATATAATATACTCAATAGTTCTGTCATTGTTTCTAATTTTGCGCAAAGATATGAAATCTAATTTGTTTATGAGAAAAATCAGAAACTTTTTATGCTTTTTTATATGTTCTTTCCATCTTAATTGTCCGACTACGGAGGAACAAATCACCGACAGGCAAGTTTGGTTATTGCATTTGTTACATCTTATATATTCTGCGGCACAGGAGAAATGATGTAGATTCAATTATAATAGAAGAACTTGCCTATTATTGTTTTTCCAGCCATTTTTTTACACACCTTATAGCTCTGATTTGTTCGCTTTCGCTAAACATAGAATCGTCATTCGTTTCATTTCCTTCCATAACAGCTTCATAAAGAACAAGAAAATAAAAATCGCAAGGGTTTATCATTCGTTCCATAATTAGTGGAACTATTTGTTTTCCCATTGATTTGAGAGGAATGAACTCAGGCAATTTTGCATATGAATGTATGCTTGCACTGTATTGTGTCTTAGGATTATGGTCTATAGCAAAATTCCATTTATCCACTAAAACTACAAAACGATTTCTTATGCTATCTGGTACTTGTGAAGCCAATTCTTTTATTTTCTCTTTCTCTGTATTTGTTAGAAAATCCCTTGTTGATAGGCTGTCTTGTTTGTTGTCAGCATTGGAATTCCAAATATTCTCTGGTTTATGTACTGTTTGCAATGGTACTTTAACAATAGAGTCAGAAGCCACTTTCTCATAGTCATTTGCAGAATGATCTGTTTGTTCCTTAAAACTTAAAAAGAAAAAATTTCTTCCCCAACCATTACCAAATATAACATCTAAAGGTTCTCCTGTATCTTTCCATATTCTGACTCTTGCTGCAAATCCAAAATCAAATTTAACGGCAGTACTATCATATGTAAAAGTTACAGTATAGAACTTTCTTCCTATCTGTTTTCTTATTTGAGGGCGGCTGTCTCCTCCGTAATCCTTCTTTTTGAAAACTTGAACATCCGATACGTTAGCCTCTTTAAAAAATGGAACATACGCAGGACCAAAGGTCAAAGCCACGTTTCTTGCGCTATTTACAAGAGTACTATTGTCTAAGACCTCTGGTCGCTTGCATGAACTCAAGAATAGTGTACATAATACCGCTATTCCCCAAACTACAATCATTATAGATAGTATTTTTTTCATTTATACTCTGTTTTGATATTATTTACAAAGGTAGTGCTTTTAGCCTTTAAGCCACTATTGCACAAACCCTTTCTTTGAAAAGAACGTAAAAACAATAGTTTTATTGCTGTGATTGTAGTTTTATTAACTCACCCTGGAAGGGATATGCATAGTGTGTTGTATGCATTCCCTTCCAGGGTGATTTTTTATGGTTCATCCAGAAATTCGATGATTTCTGCTACTTGTTGCCGGGTGTAGAAGTGGGAAAACTTGCCGGCGTAGCCCGAACAGAGGCTCTGCTTGAGCTCGGGACACCGGTTGATCCATCTCACCAGCCGGTTGAGCGCTACCCTGGGGGTAGCGGTGGGAAAGTAGAGCATGGCGAGCTCCGCCTTCCCGTAACTTCTGTCTTCTATCATAATTTGTTCTTTTTAGTCTGTTTTTGTCAGTTGCTTCTTTCTTCTGCCTGGTAGAATAAAATCCCTCCGAAAGATACAGAAATCCCTCCGAAAGATACGGAAATATCTCCGAAAGATAAAAAAATATCTCCGAAGCAGAATTTCCTAAAATGGGAGATCTCCGGGTGGAATATTCTCGCTGCCATCCATCTTCTGGTTGTTCTCTATCTCGTCAGGACGCATTTCTATCACCTTCCAGCCGTTGCCCGTCTTGCGGTGAATCTTCTTGAACCCCAGCGCCTCCATGAACATCGAAATATCCTTGTTCGACATCGACTGGCGGAAGGCGGGGTTCGTGCAGATGCGCTCCATCACATCACTCGCCGTAACAAACTTGCAGAACTCGGACGGTGTATCGGCATCAGGAACACGGTAGAACTTGTTGATGCGCTCGGCTATATAGTTGTTCACACGGAAATAAAGGTTGTGGCGCTGAATCTCCTCGTTCTCCTCCTTCGTAAACCAGTAAACCCAGTCGCAATGCTCACCCCTCCGGCGCTTCTCTATCACCTCCTGAGCCAGTGCCACAGCCTGGGAGTAGATGCCCTCGTAATTGAAGGGAAAGTCGATGGGACTCTTGATCTTCTCGATGCGCCAGATGAGGAAACGGCGGTTCTCGTCATCATCGATGATATGAACCTCATTGCTCGTGGCACAGAACCCCGCATTGTTCTGCAGAATGCAGTCCCACTCGGCATAAGGGATTCGCATGCTGATGTTGCGCTTCGTAATGTTGCTCTTGAAGGAATCCAGGTTCTTGCCGCGCAGACAGCTGAACTCATCGAGACACACTATCGCCTTGCTGGCACACATCTGCAGGAAATCCTTGTTCTTGTAGTCGCCCGTAGAATCGTTGGCGAAATACTTGCGCAGATGGGGCGGCAGAAGATGGTCGAAAAACGTGGTCTTGAAGATGCCGCCCTTGCCTACGAAAACCATGATAGACTGGTTGGTGACATCGGGGCGCACCCAGCAAACCACCATGTTGACCAGCCATTTCTTGAAGGCATAGGCAAAATCCTCCTCCGTATGGCGGTAACCGCCGGTCTGCATCACGGTTACCCGATGGGCCAATTCTGCGATATAGTCAGTCTTCCGGTCCCATTTCGGCAGACTCTTCAGATATTCCTCCATGGGGTTGAATTCGGGACTGAAGTTACTTCTTATCACCGTATCCAGCTTTTTCTGAGTGGTACAGATGTTCTCCAGTTCCATCTTCACGAACAGGGAATTGCTCACCCGGGTATCCACTTCGGTCCAGTCGAGATAGAGTTTCTCTCCGGTGTTGATGGCGCGCACTTCATACTGGTTGCTCAGCGTGTTGTGGTGCATTTCATATCGGGCTCCCAGCCATCCCAGCAGTGCTCTCATGCTGGTATAGCGTTTCTGCTCATCATCTCCCTGCTGTCTTATCTTCCAGGTTCCCAACCGCTCGGTATGCTTGTAAATCTCCCGTGCCACCCGCTCGGTATCGGCATATTCGCCGCCAAACTTATCTGCCATATGTTTCACAGCCTCCTCCTTTTCGGCTCCGAAACAGAGGCAGAATGTGGCGTATCTTACTACGTAGCTGTTGTGATGATGCTCCTCAAACCGCTCTTCCCAGCTCTCCGCCAGTTTGTCTACATATTGCAGAATCTCTTCGGTGGTGAGCGTCTTGGGTGGCGCCTCGTCTTCCTGTTTGCGAGGGCTTTTCTTTCTGGGTTTTTCAGCCTCCGTCTGCCTTTTCCTGTTCTGCTCCTCCTGTTGCTTTGTAGCTTTTTCGAAGTTCTCCACCTCCTCCCGGGTGATGGCGAGAACCTCGGCATTCCAGTTGAAGTAAGCCTCGGGGTCGTAAGCCAGTCCGCAGCTTCTCACCATGTCCTGGCATTGCTTGTCGCTGCTGATACCCAGCAGTTTGTCGTACATGCTCATGGCTTTCCTAATGGCGAGCTGGTGGAGTTCGGTGGCAGTGAGATTGCATCCTTCAGGACGCATATATCTGAGCAGGATGCGGAATCCCTTGCCCGAGACGGTGATGTAGAAGATCATGGTGAAGGGGATGTTCCGGGCAGTCTGCCTGAGTGCCGCGATGTTTTCGGGAGGCACGTCGTCATAATCGAGCATCAGCCAGCAGGTTTCCTTCCTGAAGTCAGTCAGCTTCTTGGAGCTTCCTTTGAGCTGCATGCTGGGTGTGATGCAGGGCAGGCGGTGCTTGATGTCCTCTGCCGTTCTCTTGTCCACCTTCATCATCGCCCTGTAGCCTTCGGTATTGGTTTTCACCGGTGCCGAATGCATGATTGTGTACTCCAGCACCTCTCTGTTGGGGAGAGGTTTGCTGGTAGAGGTCTTCAGAGTCTGGAAATAAGAGGGCAAGACCTCTTTCTCCTGTTCTGTTTCCGGGTTATTTCCGGTCTCGTTTGTGGGTTTAATCTCTTTCATTTCTTTTTGGGTTTTATGAATCTGTATCTTCTAATAATTTTCCAAGTTTATTAGTAATTTTCTTGTAGGAAAGGATTTCTCTCCAGGAGCTCCATGCTCTGTTATGTTCGCTCCAGTATACCGAACCTTTATTCCGTTCCCATATGCTCACTTCATCGCAATAATACTGGAATCTTGTTTTATGATGGACATTTTCTTCATGTATCCAGGTTTTACCTTCGAAGGCATCATCATCATCTTTTTCCATGAGAATGGTTTTGATGGCTCTATCCATAGCGAATATGTATTCAGGTATGAGCGTCATGTTATCTATCCTCTTATCGATAGTGTCCTTTCCACCAGTTTCTTTAAGAATCCTAGTTGGTGATACACCACATGTCTTTGCGATAGCCTGCTTAAATCTGGCTTCTTCTTCGAGTTCTGCCATAAAATTTCGTAAATTTTTCATTGTTTTATTCTTTGTTGTTAATATGTTGCGAAGGTAAACAAAATGTTTTACTAAGGCGGAGAGCTCTATAGAGCTCGATTTTTACAAAGAATAACCTAGGTTAAAGTTTTTAACACAGTATTTTTGTGCCCATTTATGTGGGGATATTTTGCTGATGAAGAAGTGAAGGAGCGAAACAGCGGAAAAGTGACGAGGTGAAGGGTGAAGGGTATATTTTAAATCTTATATTATATTTTTTTTTTAGGATTTTTGGAAAATCCAGAAAG
>ERZ1026998.5-NODE-5-length-104190-cov-7.609296_pt1 | contig 104190 bp, 114 predicted proteins | sample MGYA00519288_ERZ1026998 | MGnify/ENA primary metagenome ERZ1026998 (study PRJEB26926, sample SAMN06164454) | human gut metagenome | biome: ENVO:00009003; feature: ENVO:2100002; material: ENVO:00002003 | host: Homo sapiens | place: USA | collected 2012 ...
TATCTTTGCCGATTTTATCAGCCAAAGCCACGGCCCTGTTATTTGCCGCAAAAATATTGTCCTGCGCGCTTTTCCCCCGCGCCTGCGGTGCTGCTACACTAAACATACGATCTACCCCTTCCAAACTGCTCATCGCTGTTACGCTACGACTTTCATATATTAAAGGTATAAATTTATTTTACCATCATGGAAAATACGCTGCAATAAATAAGACTGTACATAAGGAATTTCATTCCCCTTACCACCTATAATTGATATGAACGGAACGGACACCCTGACGAAAGCCTCTGTCATTGTTTCATAAACGGACAAATCAATTATTTCCGGCAGATACGCTCCACTTCTTCCGCTCCGTTTCATTTTGCCAATGAATGAGTAGAGAAATAAGGAAAGCAAGGGCAAGCATTCCCGAAAAAAGACTGAGTGTCGCGCTGTAACTGCCGGTCGCCTCTTTCATGAGTGCCAATATGACCGGTCCTGCTATCCCCGCAATCCCCCAGGCTGTAAGAATGCTTCCATGGATAGCCGCCAGCTGGCGGACACCAAAAATATCGGAAAGGAAAGCGGGCATACAGGAAAATCCGCCGCCATAGCAGCTGATAACGGCAAGCACAAGAAACTGGAATGCAAAACTGTCCGTTGTTTCCGACAGACGATAAAATGCAAATACTTCAAAAGCAAAGAAAATCATATATGTCACACCGCGGCCGATCCAGTCAGAAACAGTGGACCAGAAAATACGCCCCCCACCATTCACGACGCCGATGATTCCTACAAAGGATGCCGCTTCCGGCGGTGCCATACCGATCACATCCTGTGCCATAGGAGATACGACGGCAAGAAGACCGATTCCGCAAGTAATATTTGTAAAGAAAATCCACCACAAAGCGTACCACTTCCATGTCCGCATCGCTTCCTTACGCGTAAGCTGCGGGCCGAGGACAGTACGCTTCTTTCCTTTCTCCATTTCCGCCTTCAATACATCTTCAAGACAGGGAACCACCTCTCCCGGACGGGGCGCCCGAAGGTAAGATGCAGAAAGCGCCATCACCGCCGCATAGACCGCGGCAAGAATAAGGAAATTCTCCGCCAGCCCTACCGTCACAGTAAGGTACTGCATGGCAGGGCCCGCAATAAGAGCGGCAAATCCAAATCCCATAATGGCCAGACCCGTAGCAAAGCCGCGATGCAGAGGAAACCACTTCACCAGCGTGGATACCGGAGTGATATACCCTGTTCCCAGTCCGATCCCCCCGATACATCCGTAAAACAGGTACAAAAGCACCGCCGACTTTACATAAACGGCAAATGCCGTCCCCACCATGGCGGAGGCGAAGAAACAGGCAGAAACCAGTCCCGACTTGCGCGGGCCAAGACGCTCCACAATGCCGCCAAGAAATCCTGCGGAAAGCCCAAGAAATAAAATGGCAATAGAAAACGCCCACGTAGTTTCCGAAAGAGATAATCCCATTCCCGCCATAACAGGCTTCGTGAGAACGCTCCAGGCATATACACTGCCGATGCAGATATGAATGCCTGCCGCCGCAAGCGCAATAAGCCAACGATTCCTTTTCATATAATCCCCTCCATTACTAGCTGAATGAAGGGAAACCAATAAGCGCAAAACCGCCTGAGTAGGTTTCCCTGCCCAGACGGTCGGCTTGTTTTCGAAATAGGAAGTTCACGTGGTCAATTCCACAGAATCCGTCAGTTCTTCCTATCCTTTAGATTGTGCAGTCATCGTATCATGAAAAATTCTTTCCGTCAACAGAAAACCCACACCATCTGTCTATCCTCTTTATCCCATGTCAGCCTGCCTGCCGTTTTTTAGAATCTGTGGGAATAAGAAAGTCTCCAGTTAAGCGGGAGTTCCAAGTTTCCATAACGGTTTGCGTAATTCTTGTGATCCAGGAGGTTGTTCAAGGTCAAGGAAACCGTATCCCGCGGGGTTATGTCATAAATCGTATTCCATGTCAGACGGATACGGGACGGTACATCCCCATAAATGGAGTAGCATTCACGGTCACCGAGATACTTGAAAGTCATCGTGCTCCGCACTTTATCCGCACGGTATGTAAGCGCAGCAGCTATATCAATACGGCCTGCATCCTGCTCCCATTTGGAATTCTTCTTCGAGGGATCCCTGATTTCCGGATTGCCGTACCCCAGTCCCAAAGAATAATCCCAATGGGCATTTACGGTTCTTGCAAATTCCGCTTCCACCCCGGTATTTCTGAACTCTCCTTTATTGATAGCATGCTGGAGCCCGGTGAGAGGATCTTTATCAGACCAGCCGAGTTTGTTGTCAAAATCCATATGGTACACGGCAAATTTCAAACTGCTTTTATCCCCGATAAGCTTTTTCACACCGGTTTCATAAGTCCAGCCTTTTTCAGGCTTCAGCCCGCCGGCAGCAGCCTTGTTGCTAAAATAAGCATCAACGGTCGGCATCTGGAAAGCGCGCCCCACGTTGATATACCACGATGTGGTGTCATTGATTTTATACAGTGTCTGGAACTGGGGATTGATAATCCTCTGATCATCAAAAGGATCGTCGATCATTTCCCCGCGCAGTCCCACCGTCGTGCTGAAACGATCGTTAAACGCATGATCCCACGACAAATACAACGCATTGTTCGTGCGGTGTGCCTTATTTGATGATTTAACAAGGCTCGTATAATCCTCACGCTTGAAGCTGTATCCCGTGATCAAGGTATCCCTTTCGCCAAGTTTCCATTCTTTCTGCACATCGGCAATATAACTTTCCAGATCGGCAGAGGCAGATATTCTGGCATTCTTTACATGGTCCCAGCCGTCCGCCTGACGGTAGTTGTATCCGAGCGTCGCCTTGACTCCATTGTCTTTCCCCTGATAGTACAATCCCGTAGTTATACGCCTGTCCTGATAGGTATAATCATACTTTACAGGCCTTCTTCCCGTTTTGATGCCGCCCCTTGTAATCGTGCCGTCCTGGAACATGAAATTGAAAGACAACTCATCCGTCAGCTTGCCTGCAACAGCAGCACGGTTTTTCTGTCCTTTCCCGATCCACCAGTCAATACTGGATCCACGGGGAAAATCATTGGCACGTGTATAGTCGTCAGAATATTCCTTCGACAGGCTCACCAGCAAACGGTCGCCTGCATAAGTTACACCGAAATCCTTATAATAATTTCCCACGGTTCCTTTGAGAGAAATTCCCTGTTTTGCCTGCCCAGGCTTTTTCGTAATGATATTCACCACGCCGCCCATCGCTTCGCTGCCGTACAGAGTTCCTGCCGCCCCCTTGATGATTTCTACCTTCTCAATCATTTCGACAGGAATCCCGTCAAGAGAATTGTAATTCTTCAGATTCATAGGGATGCCGTCCACCATGACAAGAGTGCCCCTGTCATAACCACGGATAACCGTACGTCCCGAACTGAAACCGAAATCCTGACCGCCGTCGCCATAACCTGTACTGGTAAGGCCCACCTGGCTTTCAATGATATCAAAAGCATTTTTATAACCTGCCTCCTCAATCTTCTTAGCGGTGACCACCGTTTCCGTCGCAGGTGTTTCTATTTCTGTCGTTTCCATCCTCTGCGCCGTAACGACGACAGGATTCAGCGTGTAAACCTGATCTGCTGCCGCAGCTCCACTCCAGCCCGCCAGTGACAGCAGTACTGCCCCTGCCAGTAATTGATTTTTCTTCATCATCATTCCTCCTCTGATAATATTTTTTCCCGTACTGCTAAATGATTTGCCGCACCCCATCCTTTCGCGTCAACTAATACATATAAAAACAATGTATCTATCACCAGCAGAAGAAAGCTGTCCGATGTTTCGCCTATCCTGCATGATGAAAAGCAATAAAAAAGCAATGATCGTACCACAAAAATTCCTTTGTGAAATCCTCATTACCCCTGTAGGTAATATGAATGCTTCGCTTATTATTATTTTATGCGAACCACTTATATTATTTACTTTACATAATCATATGTCAATCTTTTAATTCCATTTCTCCTTTTGAGGAATTTAGAAAAATCATGAACAAAACTTCTTTCTTAATCTCAACTTATTCCTTTAATCCTTTCTTCTTGTATATATTCCACCATTTACAATTCCATTCCTATCATGATCAAAAGACGTCCTTTTTTCCCAACGGAATGCACTTGAAATAAAAAAGAGGACTCACGAAAGTCCCCTCAATACATTAGCTTAGAATATCAGCGCCATCCCATTTCTACGGCACACAGAAGGTCAGCGATGAAAAGTAATGTTCCTCATTGACTTTCTCCGCCAGTTCACCAGCAGCAGGACGATCATACCTGGTGCGCAACAGCCATACTCCCCAGTGATTAATACGGAAAGTGGCAATCCCTTCCCCATTCGTTGAAGTAAAAGCAGAGGCCTCATCCTTGATCGTATAACCTTGATATACACCCCAAATTTTCAAAAAAGGAACCGGTTTCCCCTCAAAAAGCACCTTGACTTTCATGATTCCACCACGATTATTCATAATTTCATAAGGATTTGTGACAGGTATAATTTCCAATTTCTGTCCGAAAACATGACTTGCATCTCCTGTAATCAGCTCTCCGCCGCAAATAATGGATTTGGCAAACTGCTGAGAATATACGGAAGAAATAATATTCTTTTTTCCCGTCTTCGGTCCTTTATATGTCACTTTCTTTCCATTCTCTTCATAAGCCGTATTCATGGATTCTTTCCTTGTCGCAGCCGCTGTATAAATCCCCGGCTTCTCCAAAGTGAGCGCCGCCGCAGCAAAACCGGTCGTTTCTAAAGCAACATTTTTTTCTATACCCGTCGGATCACGAAGAACAATCTTTTCAAAATCTTCTGCCTTCACAAAGCTGTCCACAGGGAAATGATGCCCCCAGCCGATGTACAATTTAGTTTTCATCTGCCCGCTTCCACCTGCAGAAGGCATATAGTCAGTAAAATTCACCCACAAAGTATGTGCGTCTGCCTGCACAGATAAAGTGAGCAGTACCGACACTAACACAACGATGCGAAGAAGATACTTTCCGAATTTCATTATATTCTCCTTTCATGAATTAAAATTTGTACTGATAGTCTATCCTCCAGCTAAAAGGCAGATCCCAGTTCTCATATTTGTTTGTACAATTCTCCCTATCCAGTATATTGTACATATTCAGTGTGACCGCCTGATTTCTGTTTGGTCTGTACTCAATAGTGGAATTCAGCATGATGCGGTCTCTGATTTTATGATCGGCACCTTTCCTGCTTGCATATTCCCCATTATTTGTATAATACCCATATTCTCTGTCAGCGGTGACAAAAAGATCCACTCCCACACCCCATTTTTCTTGTTCATATTGGATTCCTAAATTATATTGCAATTTAGCACTGTCTCTTACCCATTTCCCACTGTCATTAATTTCAGGATTCTGAAATGTGATTCCTGCATTAAACCGCCAGTTGTCATTGACAATACGGGTATACTCCAGTTCCAGCCCCGTATTTCTGAAATCTCCTCCATTAATTTGCACACTGGTATTCGGATCACCACCGGGAATCACCATATCTTCCTTAATCCAAGTAAATTTATCCTTGATATCCATATGGAATAAAGCAGCTTTAAAACTGTTTCTGCCGGTCACATGTTTGGCTCCCACTTCATATGTCCAGCCTTTTTGCGGTTTTAAGCTCGCATTTTTCAGTTTTTTGGAATCTGAGTAATACTTGGAATTGATGGCGGGCATATCAAAAGCTTTACCCATATTGCTGTAAAGACTCCAGTTATCATTCAATTTATAAAGAAATTGCAGCTGCGGAAGAAATACATCATAGTGCCTATCCCAGCCGTTTGACATAAACTCCTGCATACGAAAGCCCATCGTACTGGAAAGACGTTCATTATACTCATGATTCCAAGACAGGTACGCACTGTAAGAATCCCTGTATACCCGCTTATTTGTGTCATTAAGCCGCTTATAATGCTCCCCATTATAAGTCAAACCGCCAATCAGGCTGTCTTCCCCTCCGCGGAATATCCATTCCTTCTGATTATCAAAGGTAACGCTCTGTACATGATATGGCACATTAATCCTGTCCGTCTCATATATGCCGGGCTTGGTATATATTCTTTTATTACCATCCATATGAAGACTATTGTAAGCAAGCATGGATCTAAAACGATGCTCTTTATTACTGTATATCAGATTTACATTGTCCTTTCGGGAATGATAATCAGAAAGAGAAGACTTTGCCGGCGGTATAACCGCTTTGCCGCCTTTATATTTATACATGTACCAGATATTCTGATGATTATCCACATGAGACCAATCCAAAGTTAACTTATCGGTCAAATTGACGGAGGTATACCAACTTGTCCGATATCCTTTGTTTTCGGCCTGATAAGTTGCTTTTTTAGGAAAAATACGGCTGGTCTGGTCTATCGCATCAGAATAATCACGTTGTACCCAGAAATTAAATTTCTCTCCCTCTGCACCGACACCGAACATTTTATCGTAATTGCCATACCCCACTTTGGCAGTTACATGAGATTCCCCGCCTCTCTTCGTAATGATATTCACTACACCGGCTAAAGCTTCAGCTCCATAAAGCGTCGAACTTGCTCCTTTGATTACTTCAATTTTTTCAACAGCTTCAATGGGAATTCCCGAAGTAGACGCATAGTTATTTACATTGATAGGCGCACCATTAACTAAAACTAAAGTGCCCTTATCCATCCCGCGGATCATGACACGGCTTACATGCCCACCGCCATCCTTCCCGCCAGGGCCATAAGAAAAAGCTGTAATTCCCACGGTATGCTCCAAGGCATCAAATACAGAAGTATACCCTTTCTCCTTAATATCTTTCTCCGTAATAATTTCCGTGGTAGACGGCGTTTCTAAATCTGTTTTTTCCTGCCGTTCAGCGGTAATCACGATAGGATTCAGCATGTATACCGGCATCATTTCAGCCGATACGCTTGCTCCTCCCATTAAAACCAACAATACCGAGTTTACAAGCCATTTGCTTTTACACATATTTGCCCTTTCTTTGAGATAATAATCTGAACATGAAAACAATATATCATCAGCTGATACGGACTTTCCTACGTTTCACCCGTATAGACATAATGATCAATAAAAAGGATATGCGCAGCCCACAAAATATTGTTTTGCAGTATCCTCACCCCCATTCCCGTAAAAAACAACCTTACATAAATTAGTTTAATTAACTATTAGTTTTTACAAATCTATTATTAACTATATTATATTTTATCATATTTTCTGTCAATTGCGACTCATTGGCATTTTTATCAATCACACAAGTAAATTATCATCCTATACAACAAAAATACTTATCCAATCTTATCGATGAATAAGTATTTTCTATTTTTATCTAACTTATAAAATATTTATCAGAATTTATATTCCACTCCTGCCAGGAAGTTGCGTCCCAGATTATAGAACGTGGAGGAAGATGAAGAAATGATGTCATGCCGGTTGAACAGGTTATCAATATTCAGGAAGAAACGGGCATTTTCATTTGCCTGATAGGAAAAGTTCAGGTCAGTGAAGAACTGGCTCTTGAAAGATTTGTACGGCGTGTAGTCACGAATACGTTTCCCCAGATAAGCAAACTCAAAAGCGCTTGTCAGCTTGCCGGTTCGGTAAACGATGCCGCCGTTCCACTGCACTTTGCCGTAATAATCATGCCAGTCCCCTGTTGTACCGCCGGCCTTCCTTTCCTGCTTCTCCGGATGCCCGAAAGTCAGTCCCGTGTGGTAGGACAGGTTTTCATTTTCATTTCTTGTCCATTCCAATTCAATACCGGTATTTCTTACATCTTCATTGGCATATTTGATATCTCCCACTACACCTGCGCCGACTTTTGCTTCCAGGCTGTCCTTGATTTTGTAGTGGAATGCGGCCAGACGCCAGGATGACTTGCCTATATTTTTCTTTGCGCCGATTTCATAGTGGGTTCCTGTCTGCGGACGAAGTCCCGGAGAGGCGATGACATTGCCGCCGCCATAAAGCTGTTTGAAAGTCGGCATCATGAATGACTTTCCCGCCTTGGCATAAATCATGGTATCTTCACTCAGATCATGCATAAGAACCAGTTCGGGCGTAAATTTGTCATACCTATTTCCTGCATCATCTTTTGCAACCCAGGTCTGGCGAAGATTCAGGTTCGCCCTTGTCGCCCCGGTGAAATCGTATTCCAGCTGTCCATAAAGAGAGTACATATTGCGCGCATAGTGATAAGTATTTCCATCGACAACGTCCGCCATGTCCCTGCGGAAATCACCGCCGATAAGGACAGACCCCTTATCAAAATGCCAGCGGTTGGACAAATTGAACCCGATGGTCTCATCATTATTTTCTGTCTTTGTGAAAATCCGCTTGTCGGGGTCATATCTTCCCCTTTTCGCGTAAGGCGCTACTTCCGTTTTGCTCTTACCGGTGGACATATCTCTCTTATGATAGTAAAAATCCGCTTTCAGGTCATCCTTATCATAATGAAGCCCCGCCACGTTTTCGCGGGTCTTGTAAATCATATCCTGGCCGGGCTGCCCTTTATTCTTTCCGTTGCGTCCGTCATAACGGTATACATAGTGGCTGTTGTTCTCCGAGTACGCATGGGTAAAATAAAGACCATCAGTGATATTGTAACGCCAGTCTACATAATTATGCTCAGCACGGATGATATTGTAATACATCCCTGCCGGACGGCCGCCGTCAGGATGGGAAATATGATCTACTTTCCCCATGTGGTCATAGGAATAAGTAATCCCGAATTTATCCCCTGCCTGCGCGCTGACTGCATAGTTCTGCTGTCCATAGTTGCCAAAGCCCGCTTTTACCTTGGTATCCCTTGTACCTTTGGTGATGATATTAATAACACCACCGCTGGCTTCTGAACCATAAAGAACCGCACCGCCTCCGCGGACAATTTCTACTTTTTCCACGGAATCGGAAGCAATATCCTGAAGACTGTACATGCCGCTCTGATTCATCGGAACACCGTTCACAAGAACGAGCGTACCTTTTTCAACGCCGCGGATCACCGCCTTTGCCGTCATTGTCCCCTGGGAGAGACCGCGAGGCCCCTGGCTGCTGGTAATAATACCTGTGGAGAACTTGAGAGCTTCCTGCATATTGGCGGCTCCGGTTTCACTGATCTGTTTATCCGTGATAATCTCCACCGCTGCCGGCGTTTTTAATTCTTTCGTATCTGTACGTTCCGCCGTGACAATGACGGGATCCAAGGTATAGATCTCCGCCGCATCTGCTGCACTCCATCCTGCCAGCACAAGCAATAAAGCCCCTGCCAGCGCCGTGTTCTTTTTCTTCATACTTTTCCTCCTCCGGCTGCGAAAAAGCCGATTTTCCCAAACAGCTTCCCCTAACCAATAAATGAAATTCTATATCATTGATTTCCGGCAAGGCTTTCCGATGTTTCGCCTGCGGAAATGAAATGAACAAAAAACAAGAGACTCTCACATGTCCAAATCGTGAATCTGCCCCTTGAAACAATTTTCATTTTATCCCTATCAATCTATTAATCCTTTTACAGGAAGATTCTTTATATTATCTGCATATTCATAATAATTTGTCAATAAATTCACTATATATTCTTTGAGATTTTTTATCCTTCTTATATTTATAAAACATTTTCATTTACCTATAAACAACTGATTTTCTTCCCGGAAATACATCTGTAAACCAATTTTACTCACACAAAAACCGGCTCTTTATAAAGCCGGCTTTCACATTTCCATAACATTTAGGCAAAAAGTTCATCAGGCAGGACTTTATTCTTTCCTTCTTCAATGGTAAAGATAGAAGCGAGAAGTTTTTTCGTATACGGGTCTTTTGCCAGTGTCAGATCGCGAATCGTTTCTACCACTTTCCCTTTCTGCATGACTATGATTTTGTCACAGAATGTATTGGCAAGGGCAAGATCATGACAGATAAAAAGATAGGCTACCTGTCTTTCCCGCTGAAGCCGGGTAAGGAGTTCGATCACGGTTTTCTGTACGGACATATCTAGTGCCGAGGTCGCTTCATCACAAATGATGATTTCCGGTTCCAGTACCAAAGCTCTTGCGATGGCGATACGCTGCCGCTGTCCGCCTGACATATTATTGGCATAACGGTCAGAAAATTCCTCCGGAAGTTCTACCAGCCGCAGCATTTCCCTTGCTTTCGCATCAACTTCACTGTTCTTTATCATGCCGAAGTTTTTCAGCGGTTCGCATATAATATCGCGGACGCGCATTTTCGGATTGAACGCGGTAGAAGGATCCTGGAAAACCATTTGTATTTTCTTACGATGCTGCCGGAGTTCTTCCCCCTTTAAACGAGTAATATCCTCTCCGTGGAAAATAATCTTCCCTGCAGAAATATCGTATAAGCGGGTCAGCATCTTAGCCACGGTAGACTTGCCCGAGCCTGATTCCCCTACGATACCGACTGTCTCAGCCTTATGCACAATGATATCCACACAGTCGCAGGCTTTGAGGACTTTTCCTCTGCCCAAGTCAAAGTTCTTACAGATATTGTCTATATGAAGTATTTCTTCTCCGCCTTTCATGCTGTTGTCTTACCTCCTAAGCTGGGAACCGCCGCCAGAAGCATTTTTACATAATCGGTTTTCGGATGGTAAATAACTTCTTCCGCTTTCCCGTATTCCACCACTTCGCCATTTTTCATGACCATGATATTATCTGCCATGTAAGCGGCGACACCCATATTGTGGGTAACGATGATAATGGCAATGTTCATATTTTTACGCACTTCCATCATTTCTTTGACAATGGTCGCCTGTGTCGTCACATCAAGAGCCGATGTCGGCTCATCAGCCAGGAGCAGTTTCGGATGGAATGACATGGCCATGGCGATACCGACACGCTGCCGCATGCCGCCGGATAATTCATAGGTATAACTTTTCAAAACCTGTTCCGGATCGGGAAGCCTGACCATTTCCAGCATAGAGATCATCCGATCATGGGCTTCTTTTTCATCAGTCAGCCCGTGAACCGCCAGAAAGTCCCGATACTGCCTTCCGATCGTATGGATGGGATTCATCATGGCGCCGCTGTCCTGGAAAATCATAGACACGTCCGTGCCGCAAAGGCTTCTGTGCATTTCCGCTGTCTGCTTCTGCGTATCCTCTCCATTGAGAATAACCTGTCCTTCAGCAATATGCCCTCCGCCGGGAAGAACATGCTGGATGGCACGGATAACCGTAGTTTTCCCTGACCCTGACTCTCCTACGATAGCCAGAACCTGCCCCGCATCCAAATCGAAAGATACATGGCGGACCACAGGGTCGCCTTTTCCATAGGCGATTCCTAAATCTCTTACCTGTAATAGCATGGGAATATCTCCTCATAATAAATTCAATTGAAATGGAAACAGAAATTCGATACAGCATGGCAACGGCCGGACAAAAACGGTCTGTACCGAATTTCCATCCCCATTTCAGAGGAAGGAAAGCCGCTTCTCCGCTGCCGGATATATGACAGTGGAGAAAAGGCATATTTCACTATAGAAATTACTTAGCCGGAGTAATGTCCTTAGTTACCCAGTAGTAGTCACACGGATAAATATTGGCATTCTGGACAGACTTGTTGCTGACCATATTGGTCTGCGGATAGCCGAAGATCAAAGTAGCAGCGTCATCCTGGACGATTTTTTCCATTTTAATGATGATATCTCTGCGCTTAGCCGGATCAAATTCAGATGCCAGCTGATCAGACAACGCATCATACTCAGGGTTGCTGTATCCGGAACCGTTCTGCGGATTGCTGCCGTCTACATTAGTCTTCCAGTACTGGTTGACGAATACTTCCGGATCCCCTGCCTGTTCGGTCAGGATATTGGAAATCAGGAGGTCATACTCCCCGCGGACGCCGATACCATCCAGTACGTTATAGTCTACATTCTTCAGGTTGATCTTGATGCCGACTTTCTTCGCATCCGACTGGGTAGCTTCCGCATACAACGGAAGTTCCGCACGGCCGGAGTAGAAAATGAAGTCCAGCTCCAGATTCTTGCCGTCCTTATCCACAAAGCCGTCTCCGTCGCTGTCTTTCCATCCTGCTTCTTCCAACAGCTTCTTAGCGCTTTCCACATTGTATTTATCCGGATATGCCTTCATTAATCCGTCGAAGTCATAATCCAGGGATGGCGGAAGCATCGGACCACCGGCAATAAAGGTATCTTTCAGCAGCACCTTGGCATAGGTTTCACGATCCAAAGAGCGAAGCAGCGCCTGACGGACTCTCTTATCCGCCAGCGGTTTTCCTTCCTTGACATTCATACGGGCAAGAACATCGCGGATAGAAGAAATGGAACTGATATTGAATTTATTCTTATCCTGGAACAATGCCAAGTCGCCGGCAGCCACATTGACCGCTATATCGATTTCGCCTTTCTGGAGTGCCATGGCACGGGTATTCGGATCATCAATGGTATTAATGACTAAGTGTTTAAACGGCACCGCAGCATAGTAGTTCGGGTTTGCATCCAATTCGCATTTTGCCTTGGAGAATGATTTAACCATGTATGGGCCGGTACCGATCGGTCCCTGTTTAGCAAAATCTACTTTCCCATCGGAATCGACATCAACAATAATAAAAAGCGGATCCCCCAGAATGCCGGGAAGTGTGGCAATCGGTTTTTTCGTATAAATAGTGACATTCTGTCCATCAGCAGTGATGTGATCCAGTTCAAACATGGCCTTTGCACGGGGAGCCTTGGCAAAGGTACGTTCGATGGATTTTTTGACCGCTTCGCCGGTTACCGGTGTGCCGTTGGAAAACTTAATATCCTTGATTTTGAAAGTCCAGGACATCTTATCATCAGATACCTTCCAGCTTTCAGCAATCCACGGTTCCGCATTCATTTTGGAATCAAAATGGACAAGGCATTCACCGACACCGTAACGCATGACCTGCCAGCCAAAATAATTGTCGGTCGGTTCCAGGCTGTCTGCAAAGTTGGTAATACCTACGGTCAAAGTGTCTTTCGGTCCTTTAGAGGCAGACTTGTCTCCGCCGCCGCATCCGGCAAACGCGACTGTCATAAGAGCTGCTGCTGCCAATGCGGCGCCTTTCTTGTAAATAGATTTCATGGATGTAACGCTTCCTTTCTTAAAACAAAATATAAATTAGGCAAAACCTGTTACATATGCAGAACGGCGGCAAAAGCCATCCCTTCTGATAGGAACCATATTGATCAGTCCTGGCGCGGATCCAGGACATCCCGGAGAGAATCTCCCCACAGATTGAAAACGACAACGGTTATAAAAATAGCAAGCCCCGGGAAAATCATCAGCCATGGAGCGGTCTGCAGCTGCTGGCGTCCTTCATTCAGCATAAGACCCCACTCCGGCGCCGGAGGCTGGCTGCCGAACCCAAGGAAAGACAATCCCGCCAATTCCATCATCATAGCACCGATATCTGCCGCCGCAGTGATGACCATGAGAGGCAGGATATTGGGAAGAATATGAACCCAGAGAATATGGGCAGAAGAACCGCCGCTTACAATAGCGGCATCCACGAAATCGCGTTTCTTGATTTTCAGGACCATACTTCTTGAAAGACGAGCATACTTCGTCCATGTCACACAAAGCATGGCAATCATGGCATTCACAAGACTGCCTCCCAGAATACCGGCAATAGCGATGGCAAGAATAACGCCGGGGAAAGAAATCATCATATCCGCAAACCGCATGATGACCGTATCCACAATACCGCCAAAATATCCGGCAATAACCCCCAGGAATGTACCTACCACAAAAATAAGGAATACCAGGAAAAGTACGCTTGTCAGGGAATAGCTGGCTCCATACAAGATACGGGACAGTACGTCACGTCCCAGCTTGTCCGTCCCAAAAAGATGCGCTGCAGACGGAGCCGCATTGGCATCCCGCATGACCGCTTCCAGCGGATTATAAGGAGCTATCACCGGGGCCAGTACCGTAATCAGTATCAGAAGAAGCACCAGCAGAGAAGTAATGCGAAAGGCTTTATTTTCTTTAAATCCTTTAATCAGGTTTTCCATTGGACTATTGACCTGCCTTTCTCAATCTGGGATCCAGGTGGTTGTAGGACAGATCCACCACCAAATTAATGGCCATGTACATGAAAGCAATCCAAAGGACAACCGCCTGCACGGTTTGGAAATCACGGTATGTAATGGCCTGTACCACCATGAAGCCAAGCCCCGGCCAGGAAAATACAATTTCTACCACGGCCGCACCGCCCAGAAGAGAACCGAAAGCGAGCCCCAAAAGCGTTATCAGCGGAAGAAGCGCATTGGGAAGAACTTCCTTCCATAAGATGTGAGACTCAGAAAATCCTCTTGCCCGCGCGCCCATGACATAGTCCTGCCGCAGTTCTTCCAGCACAGTCGCGCGAACCTGCCTCGTATACTTCGATGCCATGACTACGCCGAGCGTCACCATGGGAAGAATCAGATTTTCCACAGAAACATCGCCGCCAACGATAGGAAACAGATTCAGCTTTAAAGCAAAAATCCACAGAAGCATGAGCCCCATCCAAAAATTAGGTACAGATACCCCCGCAAAAGTAAAACCACGGATGATGTAATCGGCCCAGGTATTCTGCTTAACTGCCGTATATATTCCCAGTGGGATGGCAAACAAAAGCATAAAAACGGAAGAAGCAAGCGCAAGAATAACCGTAGCAGGCAAAGCTTCCAGAACCGCATCCAACACGGGCTTCTTCATCATAAATGAAAATCCGAAGTTTCCATGAAGCACCCGTCCGAGCCAGCTCAGATACTGCATGAGGAACGGCTGATCCAGTCCCAGTTCATGGCGAAGCGCATCAATTTCCACCTGACTGACCACGATATCTTCATTCCCTGCAATCATCTGGCGGACAGGATCTCCCGGTGCCAGCATAACCAGGCAGAATGTAATAAAACTGATTCCCAAAAGGACGAGAACCATCTGCCCAAGACGCATAGCAATTTGTTTGTTTGTCACACCTATCATCTCCACGTTGGCAAAATAAAAGCATGAATCGGGGAATCATTGATCCATACCAAAACAAGGTAATTCAAATACCCTGATATTTTCCTTTAAGCTGTACCCCTGATTTGCTCCCCAAAGCGACATTGATACTTTACACACTTTTTAATATACACATTATATCACAATATATTAACATTGCAATAAAAATCCATAAATGTTTGCCGAACCTGCAAGACGCAGCCTCTCTAATGCATATTATTTGCCTGTAACACATATACCCCTATATGTATACTAAATTATATTTTAGCCTTACTTAATCCATAAAATATTTTTTATCTGTGTACAAGCAGAAAATTCCCTGCAGATGCAGACTCATTCCCTTGTCTGCCCTTACGCATATTGAGTTCGATCTTTATATTTCTTATAATGAAGTGAAAAAAGATTTAATGTAAACAGGAAATGCATAGGAGGAACCATGGATCTGGATAAAATTTGCCGGGCTTTTAAAAGAAACCGATTCGACTGCACCATTTTCGAAACGGCAGAAGAAGCGGCCGCATATTTATCACAGGAAATACACGGTAAAACCGTGGGGATGGGCGACTCCATGACACTGGAAAACATGAAAATGTACGAACGGCTTTCAGAGAATAACGAAGTTTATGACGTACAGCATATTGAAAACAAAGATTACACATCGAAAGAACGGATGGAACAATTTCTTTCCATGGCAAGGAAATGCCTCATGACCGATGTCTTCCTCACATCCGCCAACGCTGCATCGGAAACGGGCGAACTGGTAAACATCGACGGTACGGGAAATCGGATTTCAGGCTCCCTCTTCGGACACAGGAAAGTGTATTTTGTTATCGGTGTGAATAAAATCTGTCCTACTTTGGACGACGCCATTTTCAGGGCAAGAAATGTAGCCGCCCCAAAGAACGTAGAGCGGCATCACTATAAAAACGGCTGTTCCTTCTTCAATTATTAAAAATGCTGTGACTGCAGCGCGCCTGATCGGATCTGCAACGCTCTTGTAATCTACTACAAGAAGATGAGGAATATGGACATGGAAGTCGTCATTATCAATGAAGAATTGGGATTATAAAGATAAAAGCCATCAGCTGTGAGCTGTCAGCTGCAAGCTAACTATTCTTTTACGATTTAAATCATTACGACAAGCAGCGAGTATCCTCAATCGCACTGTGTGCGCCAGCAGCTTCTTCTGACGGCGGACGGTCAGGTATCACCCGGAGCGATGACGAAGGCTTGCTGTCGTGATGAGGAAGACCGTAAGGCGTCATCCTGAACGAATGTGAAGGATCTGTACCCGTGGTGGGGAAAGCGGTAAGATGTTATTCAATATAAAAAACCGCTGCCTTTACAGGGAACGGTCTTTTGCTTTCAGTCAGGACAGGTAATAGCGGCGATTTTATCAATTGCGTAGTGGAGCTCACTCACGATTTCCGTATCGGCGGCTTTGTAATACATTTCTTTTCCGTTGCGGCGGGATGTAATCAGTCCGCAGGCTTTCAGTAGACGCAAGTGGTGGGAAATGGCAGGACTGCTCATGTCCATGATGGCGGCTATATTGATGACACATTCTTCCATGTGGCAGAGAATCCAGAAAATTTTCAGCCGCGTGGGATCGCTGAGCTGTTTCAGCAGGATGGATACATCGTCGATTGTCTCTTGGGACGGCAGGCGGCTGATGATACGTTCTTCATCATTTCCATGGTGGTGCGGAAGTCCGCATTTATTTTTTGTCATATGGTATACCTCTTTAGAAATTATTTTTCTTAATTGTAACATACATGGGAAAATGGCAGGATAAATTTATCGGAAAAGAGTCTTGACAAAAGGTAAAAGAATAAATATAATATAATTAACGATTAAATGATTATTTAAGCGTAGAATAAAGGAGAAGAAAATGAAAAAAAGTTACAAGATCGATGTGGACTGCGCTGCATGCGCGCTGAAAATGGAAGATGCTGCCAAAGCAACGGCCGGCGTTAAAGACTGCGTGGTCAATTACATGCTGCTTAAAATGAATGTGGAATTTGAAGACGGGCAGGATCCGAAAACCGTTATGCAGGAAGTGTATAAGAACTGCAAAAAGGTGGAGGATGACTGCGAGATTTTCCTGAAATAAGATGGTCGGCAGAATGTTTGAATATTGGCCGGCAGGGGAAAAGAGGCTGACATGAACAAGAAACAGAAAAGAAATTTAATGCGCATTATCGTGGCGGCAATCCTGATGATTGTCCTCCATTTTGCGCCGGTAAGCGGTATGGTACGGTTCGGGCTTTACCTGGTTCCTTACTTGATTATCGGGTATGATATTTTGTGGAAAGCCTTTAAAGGCGTGAAGAACCGGCAGCCTTTTGATGAAAGCCTTCTTATGGCGATTGCCACATTGGGGGCGATTATCCTGGCTGTTTATGAAGACGGTGATTATACGGAAGCCATCGGCGTCATGCTTTTCTACCAGATCGGCGAATGGTTCCAGAGCTATGCCGTCGGCAAGAGCCGCAGAAATATCAGCGAACTGATGGATATACGTCCTGATTACGCAAATGTGGAAAGGGAAAACGGGCAGCTGGAAGCGGTCGATCCTGACGAAGTGGAAGTGGGGACAATCATCGTCGTGAAGCCCGGTGAAAAGATTCCTATCGACGGCGAAGTGGTGGAAGGCAGTTCTACACTGAATACCAGCGCCCTGACAGGAGAAAGCCTGCCCCGTGAAGTGGAATCGGGCGATGAAGTCATCAGCGGCTGCATCAATATCAATGGTCTTCTGAAAATCCGGACGACGAAAGAGTTTGGGGAATCGACGGTTTCTAAAATTCTTGATCTTGTGGAAAACGCCAGTTCCCGTAAATCAAAAGCGGAAGATTTTATTTCTAAATTTGCCCGTGTATATACTCCGGCCGTGGTAGCGGCGGCGATTGCTCTTGCCCTCGTTCCTCCGTTTGTCCGTATAGGATTCATGGGGGTGCCGGCTGACTGGGATGTGTGGATTTACAGGGCGCTTACGTTCCTCGTTATTTCCTGTCCCTGCGCGCTGGTTATCAGTATTCCCCTGAGTTTCTTCGCCGGCATCGGCGGCGCGAGCAAGGCGGGCGTCCTTGTGAAAGGATCGAACTATCTGGAAACGCTCTCCAAGGTTAAGACGGTGGTTTTTGATAAGACCGGTACCTTGACCAAAGGGGTGTTCCAGGTGACTGCCGCCCATCCGCAGGAAATGAGCGAAAAAGAACTGCTCCATCTGGCGGCCCATGTAGAACGGTATTCCACGCATCCTATCGCGGCTTCTCTCCGCGCGGCGTATCCTAACGAATCGGACAGCTGCCGTGTGGAAGCAGTAGAGGAAATAGCCGGGGAGGGGATCCGTGCCCATGTAAACGGCAATGTCGTATGTGTGGGAAATTCCAAAATGATGGAAGCCGTAGGCGCCGAATGGTATGACTGCCATCGTCATGCTGCGGGTACGGTCATCCATGTGTCCATCAATGGAAGATATGCAGGTCATGTGATTATTTCCGATGTGGTGAAAGAAACATCAAAAGCGGCCATTGCCGCTCTGAAATCGGTGGGTGTCGCCAGGACGGTCATGCTCACAGGTGATGCGAAAGAAGTCGCTGATGCTGTAGCAAAGGAACTTGGCATCGACCAGGTACGCAGCGAGCTCCTGCCGGCTGATAAGGTGCAGAACGTGGAAGAGCTCCTTCTGGAGAATAAAGGAAATGGAAATCTTGCCTTTGTCGGTGACGGTATCAATGATGCTCCCGTGCTCACCCGTGCGGACATCGGTATTGCCATGGGCGCGATGGGATCTGATGCGGCAATTGAAGCGGCGGATGTGGTTCTTATGGATGATGATCCCATGAAGATTTCCCAGGCGATTCGGATTTCCCGTAAATGCCTGTCTATCGTCAACCAGAACACTTGGTTCTCTATCGGTATCAAGCTGGTTGTGCTCCTCCTGGGAGCGGTCGGCATTGCCAATATGTGGTTTGCCATCTTTGCCGATGTAGGCGTCATGATTCTTGCCGTACTGAATGCTATGCGTGCTCTCTTTGCAGGACGGACCGCATAAAAAGAAAGTGGATCTTGTGAAATAATAAACAATAATAATGAGAACAAATAATAACATCGACCGCGGAGGTTTCCCTGCCCCGCGGTTTTTGCATGGAAAGCAGAATGGAATCGTAAAAGAATAGTTAGCTTGCAGCTGACAGCTCACAGCTGATAGCTTTTATCTTCTTACCATTTTCCTCACCACGGGTATAGATCCTTCACATTCGCTTCGGATGACGCTTAACGTTCCCCTCACCACACCGGCAGATCCTTCACGTTCGCTTCGGATAACGCCTTTCATTCCCTGTCATTATGATGCTTTCCGTTCCCCATTGTTAGTGACGTGCTTTCCCAAAATCGTCATTCTGAACGGTGGCAAGAAGGCCTTGTGAGAAAGATGAGAAACGGCAGCGTGGCACGGAGTGAAGAATCTATTATTCGGATGATGTTTTACCGTTTTCCTTACTATGGTAGCAGATCCTTCACATTCGCTTCGGATGACGATTAACGTTCCCCTCTCATTATGACAGCAGACTTTGCACGGCTCAGAACGCTTTACCATTCCCCGTTTGTATTCCGCGGAAATGCAATAAAAAAGAACCGAAGTGAATCGGTTCCTGATGGACATAAGTCAGACGGTATCCAGATTTTTCAAAATTTTTCCAAGAACACCCTGGAAGATTTTCATATCCGTATCCGATACGCCCTGGTAGAAACGTCTGTCCAAGGCGATGGCTTCTCTGCGGCTGACTTCTTCCACTTCTTTTGCCCGGTCGGTAAGGAAGAGGCGGTATTTCCTTGCATCTTCTTCTACCCGCTCTTTGCGTATGAGGCCCTTTTTAATCATGGTCCGTACCATGACGGTGATCGTGGGGTTGGTCAGGTGGAGGTGGTCTTCCAGTACCTTCTGGGTGACCACTTCCTTTTTATGTGTGGACAGGTAGGCGATGATAAGCGCCTGGCGGGCGGTGAGCCCGTATTTCTTCATGATGGAAGACTGTTTCAGGAGCATGCGTTTATGTGCCTGCCCCAAGTTATACGTCAACCCCATCTGGTCGCTTTTTTTCAGGTCGTCAGGGTGTAAATGGATTTGCTTTTTCATGGATACCACCTGTCTCTGTTTATACAAAACTCACATACGGTTATAAAGGAAATAAAAGGGTACACGAGCGGAATTTACGGTAAAAAAACGTAAGTAACTTGCGCGGGAATGTTACGGCTGTTCTGCAGTTCCTGCTGAAGCAAGGGGAATCATGGTCTCATCGCGGGGGGCTTTTCGGGGTTCCGTCATAATCCATCTGTCCCGGCTGTCAATTTCCCCGACCAGGATCCGTTCTCCTACATGGATGCGGAACAGGATATGGCCGTCTGTATCAATGCGCTCTACGGAAAAATGATTACTTGAGACGGTATATGTGTTTTTCCAGACGATATTCATGTTTTGACGGATTATAATCGTCATCCTGCCGTCTTTATATTCTTTTTCAAACGCGGTAAGCCGGCCGAACCCGTCATTGAAAAATACGGTAGACGCTTCATCAGCGCCGTCATCGGCGGAATAAAAAGAAGAATATAAGATTTGATTATCCATACCGGAAACGCTGTTATGGATAATAACGGCTGTCCCTTTTGCGGTATTGGCAAACGCGGTGCAAGGCAACAGAACCGCCACTGTAAAAATGATCGGTAAATATGACCGGACAGACATGAAAAGTCCTTTCTGTAATCGGCTTTCTGATTTTGTACTGCTGCATACTAAGCTGCATGGAGTCATAAAGTTAATATTCCATCATTATTTTACCATGTTTTTCATGAAAAATGGATAGCCTGCATTGTATTTTTATATAGAGGCTAAAGAATTTTTCTTATCCTCGTTATAAAAAAGAAACCGACCGGGGTTTGACTTTTATGGTACCGCCGTAAAATTGTAATATTTCAAGTCAGTTGGTATACTAAAAGAAATATAGAGAAATTCAGCGGGGAGCAATATGAAAATTTTGGTCAGTGCCTGTCTGCTGGGAGAAAAGTGCAAGTACGACGGCGGAAGCAATTTCAATGAAACAGTGGCAGCGTTTTGCAGAGGGAAGGAAGTTATTGCCGTCTGCCCTGAAATTTCTTCCGGTATGGGAAGTCCGCGGGTGCCTGCGGAAATCGTTAACGGAAAAGTAACCGATAAAAATGGGAAAGACGTGGATGAAATCTACCGCGGCGGTGTGGAAAAGGTCATGGAGGAGATTAAAGGCGAAGAAATTGGATTAGCGGTTTTAAAAGCGCGGAGCCCTACATGCGGTGTCCGTGAAATTTATGACGGCACATTTACGGGAACGAAAATCAAAGGCGCCGGTATTTTTGCTGAAGCGCTTATAGAAAAAGGAATTTCCGTGATGGATGAAGAGGAGTTGGAGACAAATTTCTTTTTGAAACATAAGGAGGAACTATGAAAAAATTATTGGCAATCACTGCATTATCAGCGGCGCTTTTTTTCGGGCAGACTGCTGCGGCGGAAGAAAAAGCGGCGGAGGAAGTAAAACCATCCCATGTGGAAATGGTCCTTGTCCTTGATGAAAGCGGTTCCATGAGCGACCTGACCCGTGATACGATTGGCGGTTTCAATTCCATGATTGAAAAGGAAAAGAAACTGGACGTAGACGCCCATGTGACGACCGTTCTTTTTAATGATCAGTATAAGATGCTTTATAACCGACGGGAACTCAAGGATGTCAGAAAAATGACGGATAAGGATTATACGCCCGGCGGCATGACGGCGCTTTTGGATGCTGTGGGACGTACGATCCACAAGATGGATATGGTAGCAGGGATTCATCGTAAAGATAAAGGGAATAAGGTCCTTTTTGTCATTATTACCGATGGAGAGGAAAATGACAGCAAAGAATATACTTATGCCGATGTGAAGAAGCTCATTAAGGATCGGCAGGAAAATGCGGGCTGGGAATTTATTTTCCTCGGCGCGAATATCGATGCCGCAGCGGAAGCGGAAAACCTGGGGATCGACAGAGACCGTGCGGTCAAATATAAAAATACGGGCAGCGGTGTCCGCGCCAACTTCATGGCAGTGGCAGAACTGTCGGACTCTCTTGCCAAGTCAGGCAGAGTGTCGGATGAATGGAAATCACAGGTAGAGGAAGACACTGACGAAAACGTTATGGTAGCTCCGGCAGATACGAAAGAACATACTGCACCATCTGCGAAGCCTGTGAAGAAACATCTTGTAAGCAAAGTAAGAAAAGCAAAATAAAAAATGAAAAAGACTTTCCTTTGACAGGAAAGTCTTTTTCATTTTTGCTGTCATTTGGGCAGAAATGGAAATTCACTGCGCCGGGGCACTCCCACAAAATGGTCATTTTTGTCTATGCAGACAAAAAAAAGAGCCTTTACAGGCTCTTAATCCTTTTCAGTTACCAAAAGGATCTTTTCCTTCGCCGCATTCTTCCGGTGTCTTGCAGTATTTAATCTGCCGGCAGATGCATTTATCTTTCAGCTTGTACAGCTCCGGCATGAAGTCCATGATCCTGTTGAACGTATCATCGTTGATGGAATATTTCGTCCAAAGTCCTTCCCTTCTGGCATCAACGACGCCTGCTTCAATGAGAATCTTCATGTGGTAGCTCAGTGTAGACTGGGACAGGGTGAAATTGGAGAGAATATCACAGGCGGACATTTCCTTGCAGGAAAGCATATCAATGACGCGGAGACGCGTTTCGTCGGACAGCGCTTTGAAAATGGTGGCAAATTCTTTGTAACTCGGTTCGTAATCCATAAAATCCTCTTTTCCGCGGAAATTCCATAAGCAGATTTCCAAGCAGTTCTATCGATACATTTAAATATGTAGCCATTGTAAATGATATAAAAAGTATTGTCAATAAATAAAAGCGTATGTATTCGAAAGTTTCATAATAAATGGGAATGAAATGCGTTTAAGGAATGGATGACATGGTAAATGTGTATGAAATTATTTCATTATAAAAGAAAGAAAAACAGCTTATTAAAATGAAAATGTATATACCCGTTTGAAAAAGGTTACCCGGTTTTGCAGATTTTATGGTTTCGCTTTTTCCAGCATTTTTAAGGCCCATGCAGCGGCATTTTTAAAATCTGTTTCGTTCGGGTGCTTTTCCGCTTCCTGTAAACGCGCCAGACGTTCCGGTGTCATGGGGTGGACTTTTTCCGCATGCTCATTCCGTTTTCCGATGTGGAAGGAGTGGACGCGGCCCTGTGACATAAAACCGCCTAAAAATATATTATCTTTTGCCAGCAGCTCTGATGAACTTTTCAGGTAGCTCATTGCCGCAGGAGAGTCGGGATAGGTGCCTGCCGTGCCGTAGATAGCAACTTTCTTTCCATGGAGGGAAGAGAGGACATTTCTTGATGGCATGTCGGCGCCCTGGCGGTAACCCCAGAATCCTACGTAAATCAAATCATAACAGGAAAGATCGTTCGGCTGACGGCCGGATTCAAAAATTTCCTTTTCACAGGGAAGAGCTTCATAAATCGCTTCTCCCACGGCTTTCGTATTTCCTGTGCGAGATGACCAAAGTACGAGTGCTTTCATGATACCTCCTCGACACTGTATATCTAAATTTCCCTATGTAATATAGTAACCGATACTGACATTTTCGTAAAGACGGCAGTTTGACAGCGGGCGTATTTCTTCATAAGATGAAATACGGAAATATTTGCAGACCGGAGGAGGCGAGGGGATGAGGCGGTGGATCATGCACGTAGATATGGATGCTTTTTATGCGTCTGTAGAACAGCGGGATCATCCGGAATGGCGGGGAAAACCGGTCATCGTGGGCGGCCGTTCCCGCCGCGGCGTGGTGGCGACTGCATCTTACGAGGCTCGCGCGTTCGGCGTCCATTCCGCCATGCCCGCGGTGAAGGCGAGAGAGCTTTGCCCTGATGCCATTTTTACAGCGCCCCGCTTCGAGGTGTACAAAACCGTTTCAGCTGAAATCCGTGAGATTATGCTGCATTATGCGGTGGAAATCGAGCCGCTTTCTTTAGATGAAGCTTTTATGGATATTTCAGGTCTTTGCGGAAAGTATGAAACCTTGGGAGCAGTAGGCTGTGCCATCAAGGCGGAAATAAAGGAAAAGACGGGGCTTGTGGCATCGGCAGGCATCGCGCCCAATAAATTCCTGGCAAAGCTGGCAAGCGATCTGGATAAACCTGACGGTCTCCGTATCATCCCTTATGGGAAAGAAAAGGAAATCCTTGCGCCTCTTCCCGTGCGCCGTCTGTGGGGCGTAGGACATGTGACGGAAAGGAAATTGCAGAATGCGGGGTTTCTGACGATCGGCGACATACAAAAAGCGCCTTTCGCAAAATTGGCTTCCGTTTTGGGAAACCAGGCTTCTCTCATACAAAGGCTGTCTTTCGGCATAGATGATCGTGCTGTAGAGGCGTCACGGCGGATTAAGTCCATCGGCGACGAGTCGACTTATGAAAAGGATTTGACGGAATCTGCAGACATTGACCGGCAGATCGCCATCCACAGCGATGTGGTGGCAAAGCGGCTCCGCAGGCACAAGCTGGCGGGACGGACGATTTCCCTTAAGGTACGGTTTTCTTCATTTCGTACAGTGACGCGTTCCCTCTCTCTGGAAGAGGGGACAGATTTGCAGGAGGAAATATATGCCGCCGCGCTGGAACTCAAAAAACGGATTTACATGAATGAGGGGGTGCGCCTGATCGGGGTGACAGCATCCAACCTGGCGCCGCCGCTGGAAACGGTGGATCTTTTTTCGACTGTGAGGGAAAAGCAGGTCAAAGCGGCAGCAGTGATGGACGCCATACAGGAAAAATTCGGGGAGCATGCTTTGCGGAAAGGCTTCTGGCTGGAGGAAGAAAAAAGGAAAGAGATGGAAGAAAAGGAAAAAGAAAACGAGGAAGCGTCCGAAGAAGAGTAAGAGCTCCTTCATAACGGATAAGTTTTACAACAGACACAGATACATGTCACAGGAGGTTAGCATGGTCAACGAAAAAAGAATGAGAGAAACGTTTGAAGAATTGGTACGCATTTATGCGCCCAGTAAAGGGGAACGGGAAGTGTGCGACCTTTTGAAAAAGAAATTGAAAGCGCTGGGGGCCTCGGAAATCATCGAGGACAATAACGGTTCCGTAGAAGGGGGGGACAGCGGCAACCTGATTGCCGTTTTTCCTGCAAATGCGGAAGGGCTTCCGTCAGTGGCGCTCACGGCACACATGGACTGTGTGGAATGCTGCCGGGGGATTGATCCTGTTCTTGAGGACGGTGTGTACCGTTCCCGCGGCGAAACCATTCTCGGGAGTGATGACAAAGCGGGCGTGACGGCTATTTTGGAAGGACTTGCGCTGATGAAGGAAAATTTCATTCCCCACGGGAAGGTTACCGCCATCTTTACGGTACAGGAGGAAATCGGACTTGTCGGTTCAAAGAATATAGAGGAAAAATATCTGCAGGATATTGATTTCGGCTATACGTTTGATGCGGACGGAGAAGCAGGGCATGTTTTCACCGCAGGGCCGTCGCATTACGCGATGAAATTCACATTTCACGGAAAAGCGGCCCATGCCGGCATGGAACCGGAAAAGGGATTGAATGCCATCGCCATGGCGGCAAAGGCCATTGCTTCGTGCCCGTCGGGACGGATTGATGAAGAGACAACCTGCAATATCGGAACGATTACCGGCGGGCGCGCGACGAATATAATTCCCGAACTTTGTGTGGTGGAAGCGGAAGCACGGAGCCGTGACGAAGGAAAACTGGAAAAGCTGGTCGGTGAAATTGTGGCCGCTTTTGAAAATGCCGCCGGGACATTTCCTTCCGGCACACTGGAAATAGAAAAAGTAAAAGAATACGACGCGTTCCGTATCGAAGAAACCGCGCCGCTTATGAATTTATTCCGCATGGCCTGCAAAGAAGCGGGATTTGCTGTAAAAACAGCGCCCTGCGGAGGAGGAAGCGATGCGAACTTTTTCTGTGTGAAAGGATTTCCTTCCGTCCTGGTCGGCGTGGGAATGACAGATTTCCATACCAATCGTGAAAGCCTGAAAGAAAAGGATTTATATGATGCGGGGGAACTGGTATATCGCCTTTTAGAAGCGGAAAGTCATTTTGCGGGAGAATCGGAAGCGTAATTGTCTGGCCCGGGAGTTCCGGTCTTTTGGTATAAATGCGCAGAAACGGGAAGCCGCAGTCTATAAAAGAATAAAATTCCCGGATTTTAACGGAGAGAGAAATTTATGGAGAATATTAAAGATTTTTTGTCAATGAGTGAAGAAGAAAAAATAAGAAGGATCAAATCTCTTGATTCGAAAGAAGTCATCTATATTCTGACATCTGTCGGTACGAATGCATTAAGTGCGGAACTGCTGAATCAGCTTGCCGTTGCTTATAATAACAGCATTCAGCCTGAAAAGGCGATGGAAACGCTGGACTTGGTCAAAGAACAGGAGCGGGATGCCAAGTGGTATTACCGGTACGGCTATGCCTGTGCAGCTATTTCTTTGCGTCTGCAGGAAAAGAAATTTTTGTACCAATGGAAAGCTCTTGAAATGATTGAAAAGGCGATCATAGGCAGTAAGACACAGGAAGTGATTGACTGGTGTCTGGAAATAATGGATCTACGGCCAGATCTGACTGAACTGGCAAAAATGAATCCGTCGTCATTTCCCCGTCTAAGTGCCTATTATTTGAAGGCGCGGCCGGACAATGAGGGCAGTGAGGAAAAGGAAAAGTATAAAAAAGTTTCCGCCATAGAATGGATTTTTAATCAAAAGGAATACTTACCGGATGCATTTGCCCGTGACTTCAATATGTATATGGCGAAACGGTATCCTGATGACTGGTCGGAGGGCATGGCCGATGAGTTTGTATTGGAGGAACCGGAAATCCTTGTCACCTATGAAGCGTGGATACGGAGCCCGGCACAGCTGCATGACAATGAACGGCTGAATGAAGAAGATGACCTGAAAGAGGAAAATAAGGATAATGATATGTGGCAGGTAGAAATCATGGCACATTTGAAAGCGGATAACGGGAAAGAATTTACTTTGCAGGAACTCATTTTTAAGTTACAGAACCTGATGGCGGATAAAGAGCTGGGGGATCATGTATTTTTGGAAGGAATGGAGTATGAAGGGCATGAATGTGAAGGGAACGGGCTTATCGATGATCCCGACGGGATTCCTGTGTTTTATGTCTGCTGCGGGAGTTGAGAGTCATCGAACGGCAGAAGAAATGATAGATCCGGTTCATGAAGGGAGAATGGGGAATGAATACAGAAAATAAAATGAAACAGATTGTCATCATAGCAGGGGTGGTTATTATATTTCTTTTGGCGGCGCCCTATCTTTATAAGGTGTTGCTGTATGGAGCGGGGTGGGTGATATGGGGCTTCATGGCGTATTTTGTCGGTGGGGTTCCATTGAGTGACATACTGAGTTGGTGGCATATTTTTCTGGAGTGATATGTTGGACCGGCGGTATATCTGAAACGGAGGAGCAGATGAATCTCATAGAAAAAATAAAGGCAATAGAGACATATGTATGCGAAAATTTTGAAGAACTGGGGCTGGATGATCCTGTAGAGGAAGAATATTTTTCTGCTTATGAAGAAATAAAAGGCGCTTCGGAGAAAGAGCTTCAAATCTTTGAGGAAGAATATGGCGTTTTTCTGCCTGAAGACTGGAAAGAGCTTTACCGTTATAAGAACGGCAGCGGTTTTTTCAGCATACTGCCCTGCGTATTGGGAAAGGGGGAGTATGCATTTTCTCTCTTGTCTTTAGAACAGATAAGGCGTGTAAAGGGATACTTTCAGAATAGGGATGCACTTCTGACAGATTTTCCTGATTATTTTTCCAAAGAAGATATAAATCAGATGGCAGATGAAAAATTGCGGCCTTATTTATTTCACACGAAATGGTTTCCCTTTGCGGAGTATTGTGGCAGCTGCTACCTGATGCTGGACTTTGCGCCCGGAAAGGCAGGGAAAGAGGGGCAGATTCTCTGCTATGTGCATGATCCGGACAGTGTAACTTATGTGGCGGAAAATATAACAGACGTGGTGGGCAGCATAATTAAAGATAATCATATAGTAAAGAGAGACCGGCAATGAGAGGAGCTTTGTCAGAATGGACAGTATGGAATGGTTTCTGGGAAGCGTCGCTGTATTGACTGCTGTCCTTCTTGTTGGTCTGGATACAGTACGCTCCCTGCAAAGATATCGGGTGAGACTCGGACGGCTTCTGAAAAATCTGACATTGACAGAACGGATAGAGATTGATTTGGGAGCATGGCTTGCCGTTACGGTTATTCTCGGTATGAATACATGGTATTTTAATGAGTCTGATGTGGGCATGATGGCAGCTCTCCTTCTGGCGTATATTGTCTGCGATGTAATTAACAGTGTGCCTTTGGGATGGTGGATTCTGTGGAAAGCCCGGCAGTCTGAGCGCCTTGATTCCGGAATTGTGCCCGAATTGCGAAGAACCTTTTGCTATTTTTCCATTATTCTGTCCATAGGGGCTACGACCGCTGTTGCTACAGGAATGGCTGCGGCCAGTCTGATTTTTGTAAGATGGATGGCCGGGCGGTAAAGGAAAAGCCTTTACATGTCCCTTGCCGCGGCAGTGTTGCCGATGTGCTTGTTTTGTGGACAGGGGATCCGTTTGTGGAAGAGGGGATGCGGAAGGATCCGGCGAATTAAAAGAAGGGGAGAGAGATGTTTTCAAGCGTACCGGCGGAAATTTTGGGATTGGTGGCGGGATGGGGATTTCTTCTCATCGTGGCAGCTTTTTGCTTTCCTATACGTTCGTCTTATCAGAAACCGATAGGGAAGGGGAAAATCGTAACGGCGGCTGCAGTTTCTTCTATTGTTCTCGTGTTGGGGATAGGAGCACTTTCTAATCTGTTTCTGTCATGGGAGAAAGCGGGGCCGTCATTTCTTTTGTGGCTCACAGGAATTGCAGTACTTGAGATAGGTTTATTGCTTGCTTTTACTTACAGAAAAACACGGAGGTGGCGTAAACAAAATCCTTTATATGCTGTCGTCAGGATGGAATACCGCTATGGGTTGTGGAAAGAGCGGGGCGTCATGCTCCTTTCCATAAACCGGATTCCCGTTCAATATTCCAATGATGCGGTTGTTACGGGAAGGACAGCATATATCCGCGCGGGGGAACACACTCTGGAGCTGGCAGGATATACAGCAAGGCATGGCTATAAACGGCCTTCATTTCCTGTGGAGGAGGGGCGGTGTGAAAAGACCGTTACACTGAAAGCCGGCCGACGCTATCAAATTATATTTGACAGGAAACGTAAGATATTCAATATTAATGAGGGAAAATGACAATCATACGGATAGGTGCATTCTGTCTGTCAGCGTTATCTTCAGGAGGATTAAATGGAAAAACGGCCTGATTTTGAGACATTGGCCTCTTATGAAGAGTTCAAAAAATATTATTGGTACCGTAAAGAACTATCCGGTATATGCAGAAGGCTCGGAATCGAATACAGGGGAACCAAACAGGAACTGAATCATCATATAGAAGAGTACTTTTGCGGGAAATTGGCGGAAAGGAAAGGTGTACCGCGCCTTTCTAAAAAAGTATCTGATATAGAATTACATACGCCGCTTTTGGACTGCGGTTTTTCCTTTAACGCTTTTTTCAGGGAGTATTTTGTGAAACAGACAAGAACCAGGCCTTTTAAATTCACGGCGGATATGGCGGCGGCATGGCGGAAAGTAAAGAGGGAAGAAGACAGATCGTTTACCATGCAGGATATGCTGGATGTATACCGGGGGAAATCGGACTATGCAAAGTATGACACATCGGTTTGTGAGTGGAACCGATTTGTAAAAGATTTCTTCCGGGATAAAAGGAACACGGGATTTCGTTATCCGCTGCGGATGGCGGCTGCCCTATGGCAGGCAGTGAAAGAATCTGACTTGCCGAAAGTATATTCTTCTGATTTAAGAGAAAGGTATAAAATGCTTTTGGCAAAGAAGGAGAAAAGCTTCTCCAATTTTAAAACATCCAAGGAGAATAAAGGTCATGAGTAATTCCATATCTCTGCCGTTCCTGATCATGGCAGCGGGGACCATACTCTTTGTGTATATGAGTGTGGTGATCATGGAGCTCCGTTCTGCTTATGAAGAGAGTTTCTGGAAGCAGGCGCTGAAAATAGGAGGCATCATTTTCACCTTGATAACCCTGCTCTTTTTGGGATTGGATTTTGTGCTGACCCGGTTTAGGGAAAAAGCATTTTTACTGGCGCCCGGCATGCCTATATTGGGTATCATCCTTGTGTACATGAGAAGTATTGTGCTGGCATGGCGGTGGCGGAAAAGGAATCCGTCCCATGCCCTTATCCGGATGAAAAGACGCGGCGGTTTCCTGAAAGCCGTCGGCGCCGTGATCCTTTCTGTAGACGGCGTGCCGATTCAAAAATCGAAAGCGGCTGTTGTGGTCGGAAAGAGCGTATATATTCTTCCCGGGGAGCACAGGCTGGAAATGGCGGGATATACCTTGCGGCACCAGCTGTCGAATATACCGTCTTTTCCAAGTAAGGGAAAGCAGCAGGAGCGGACGGTCCGATTTACCGGCGGCAGGCGCTATATACTCCGCTATGAACCGGCGGGCAGAAAGCTTGAAATAAGTGATAACGGGCCGATCTGATTTATACCGCTGCCGTTATGTTTATGCTATGAAAAAGTATAAACTAAAAAATCCCCGCAATTTTGGGATTTTTTATGTAGACGGCAAACAAACGGCAAAAATTTATTTGTACATGGCTTCTATATACCTATCGGCTTCTTTGCGAATATCATCAGTATAGTGGATATAAGTGGCCGCAACAGTGGCTACATTGTCCCCCAAAACGGCTGCAACGAGATTAATGTCTTTGGATTTTGACAAAAGCATAGTGGCAAAGGTATGCCGCAAGGTATGAACGGAAATCCCCTGTTTTAATTTACGCAGCTGCCTATTCATGAGGGCATGTGTACTTGGTGTTGTAGGAATAACACGGCCGTCAATAGATATGGGAACGGTCTGTTTCCATGCATTTAATCTGGCTGCCAATTTCGTATTCATATGTATGGTTCGGTTTCCGTTCCGTGATTTTACGGCTTTAAATCCCCGTTTTTCGGGAGATATCCAGTTATACTGTTTATCTATGGTGATTGTTTGTCTGGTGAAGTTAATACTGTTCCATGTCAATCCGGCTATTTCTCCATACCTCATGCCGGTATTTAAGGCGATGAAAGCAATCATGTAAAAAGTGGGGGTATCACTTAATGCGTCAAGCAGTTGCAATGATTCTTTTTCTGTCAATGCTTTTATCTGGCGGGGCGTCTTATCTTTCACCTGTGTGACACTGTCTGCCGGATTCGCCGTAATAATTTTATACGGATTGATGGCATAGTTAAAGATGGCACGAATCTGGGCGAAACGATTCTTTCTTGTGCCTTCGCTGAATCGTCCCATATCCTGATAGACATTAATCACATCTCCGGCGGTAATTTCCCGTATGGGCTTATCGCACAGGGCAGGAATGCTGCGGAGCATAAAGAAATAGTTCCTTTTTGTACTGTATTCTAAAGAGGGTCCTTTATCCCGCAAGTATATATTCTGTGTGAAACTTTTAAAGGTAATGTCCGCTAATTCCGGATCGGCTCCGCAGGCGGCATCTTCTTTGGCAGCGGCTAATAATTTATCTTGATATTGTTTGGCTTCCCGCAAGGTTTTAAATCCTTGTTTGGTTTTCTGCTTCCATTTACTATTCACTTTGTAGGATAAAATGAGGCAGATACTACCGTTCTTCTCACGCGTCGAAAAAGAATATTCCATAATAAAAATCAGCTCCTTTTCTGAAATAGGGCTGATTGTGCTATAATATATGCGTAACCAGCCTGTGGTAGGGTTGTTACAATTGCCGCGAAAGAATCCCCATTCTTCCGTGGTTCCCGTCGTCATATGTCCGTATGGCGGCGGGATTTTATATTGATAAAAAATAGGGACGGTATCTGTAACGAAACCATCCCCGCAAAACGGAAAACCGTTTTTTGTTCTGGAATCATTATAGAAATAATGAAGTGCTTTGTAAAGAAATAGCTTATGGATTACATCTTTTGCAGGGAACGTATCCTGCGTTTATCGCTTCATCCCGTGTATCGAAATAGACTTTATTGCGATCTTTCATCTGGTAAACACTACTGCAGTAATCTTCGTAGAATTTGTGGCTGCGGAGGTTTCCGATATAGGCATCTACTACACCGGCAATAGAAATAGATAATGCAACAGCTAATGAGAGTGTGAGAATAGATTTCTTGAACATGATGTACATCCTTTCTGTTAATAAATGATTACCTATAACGATTGATACGCTTTCTGGCTTCATGCCGTCCTATCCATTGTGCAATTAATATACCTGGCACCCCTGCTATTAAAACCAAAGCAAGCAACGATTGTGGGAAAAATGCAGCACTTATCAGTGACAGAAATGCTCCAAAAATATAGCTTCCTAATGAAAGTTCACCAGCAAAATCTATAAATTCTTGTTCACTCATTGTAGAACCTCCTACAGGAATTATTTCCTTGATAATTCCTGAACACCAGACCAAAATCCTTCATATAAACTATAATTGTAACCATGCGTGTCATTAATAAAAAATGGATTCCAGTGATCGCCGTCATCTTTAGAAAAATAAGCTACATTATCATTAACCCATGGTGGTAAATCACAATCTCTGTCATCAATATTCACTCTGCTATAACTGTGTCTATTTGGATTTAATGGCCAAAAGAACCAAATAATATGTGGTTCTTTTATATTGTGTAATATAGGGTTTCCATATGAATCCCATTTAAAATCAGCGATAACTTCATATTGGGCAAATACTAATCCTGTATCTTTAGAAGAGTATTTATGCACGACAGAACTCTTATCCATATACATAGCTCTTCCCATGTGCCCGTATATCAATTTATAATTTGGATTATCGTATAAGTTTTGAGGATAAGGATCGGCTGCATAGATTTGAGTAGAACAAGAAAAGAATAGTAAGAATGCTAATATTAATCTCTTCATTTGGTAACAACCTCTCTTTTTGAATCAGGAAAACAGAGATAAAACATATAAAACCAATTCAGAATAGGGGCAAGGGCAGTTAATATGCAAGTTCTACTTTTCCCAGCATCTAAAATCCGTCTATATTCAATAAATACCATTGCCCAATATAAAACCCCTACAGAAACTTCGTATTTAGTATGTATTCCGACAATAGAGCTTAGAATGTATATAATAAATAAATAACGATATTTTACTTTTGGCATATTTATCAAGTAATTCATGATGATCCCTTTATATACAAAAAGTTGTTTACCACGTATGCCGTGATTCAATAACTTTGCCTATAATTTGTACCGGCAATTGTTCTATTTCTTTATTGGTATAGAAATGTGGCTGATATACTTCTACATTCAGACCGACAAGCATAATTCCCGTATCGGTCTTTTTTATTTGTTTTACGGTAGCTTCATCACCATTTACAAGCACAATTGCCGTATCGCCATTATCTACATCATTCTGCTTACGGACAATGACAATATCACCTTCCAGTAGTTTTGGCTCCATAGAGGAGCCTTTGATTCGCAAGGCAAAATATTCGCCTCCTGCTGCCATTTTAGAGGGGATCTCTTCCCATCCTTCAATATCGGTAATGGCGTCTACCGGAATACCGGCAACGACTTTTCCCAGAATAGGAATACGTATACCTTTGCGAGTTGAATCTCCTCCGGCAGATTTATCTTCTATAAGGTCGGATTTTTCTATATGGAAAATAGTAGCAAGTTTTTCGACTGTATTCATTCTCGGATAACGAGCACCACTTAACCAAGATGAAACAACAGATTTGTTTACTTGCATTCTATTTGCTAAATCCACTTGATTCATTTGGAAGCTATCCATGTATCTTTTTAAATTTTTAATAAAAATCAACCTATATTTATCCATAAGGGGATCCTCCTTGCACTCATTTTATTACAAAAAGTAAACCAAATCAATACTAATAGAAAAAATAGTTTACTTTAGGTGTTGACAGTACACTAAAAGTAAACTATAATACAGATAATAAATTGATGAAAGGAGGGATGACAAGATGAAAGTTTCTTTGCAAGCAGCGAGAGTAAATGCTAAACTGACCCAATCAGATGTAGCAAAGCAGTTAAGAAAAAATAAGCAGACGATCGTAAATTGGGAAAATGGTAAAACTGAAATTGATAAAGCAAATTTTGAGGCTCTTTGTCGCTTATATAACTGCCAGATGGACGATATTTTTTTGCCTTCAAAGTTTACTTAAAGTAAACAAAAATACAGAAAGAGATTATGACAACCTACCACAGAATTTATAGAAAGGAGAGAAAAATGGAACGAAGGACATACACCGTCGCTGAAACCGCTGAAATCTTGGGCGTATCAACGGATGTCGTCTACCGCATGAAAAATGACGGCATCCTTCCAGCGGTGAAAAATCTGTCTGCTATCCGCTTTCTAAAGCGGGATGTGCTGGCGATGGTCGGTGAGAAGCCTGACGATTTCCGCCCGTCTGCATTACGAAGACTGCAGAGTGAACTATCTCTTGCGAAGCAGGAGAATGCGCGACTGCGAGGCGTCATCCGGCAGATTTGTATAGCCGCCAATACGGCGGCAGTGCAGGAGGGATTATGAACAAGCCACTAATTTTCACCGCGGCGCTAATGTCAGCCGTATTGGTAGCAGGTGCCGCGGTTGACGCGGACAATCTTTATCACCGGCTCTTCCCGGAAACAAAGATTGTCGAATACCGGAGAGAGGTCAGACCGGGAGATACGCTGTGGACAATCTGCGGGGAGATCGCGACAGACAAAGAAGATTTGCGCAGGTTAGTCTGGCAGGCGAAAAAAGACAACCGGATTCAAGACGTCGGAAACCTGCAGCCGGGGACGTTAATTGTAGTTAGGGTAGAGGAGGCGAGGAAATGACTGAAACAGAAAAGCTTGCAGAGCTAAAGAAATGGGCGAGATCTTTTCGTAACCGTTGTACTAAAGACATCAACCATTGGAGAAAATACAACGAAAAAACATTGGAAATCAAAGCATTTGGAATGCTGCAATCGATTGAACTTGTGCTGAATAAGATTAAAGAATTTGACAATGAAAAAGCCGATTGATAGTGCGAATATCAATCGGCAGGTGGAAAAGGTCGGTACTCTTTCCGCCTCTATTGTAACAAAAACAGGAGGAATAAACAAATGGCAGAACTCATATTGAATGCCGATGCTTCGCACGAAGATTGGCTCAAGGTAAGAAATACAGGAATAGGCGGTTCAGACTGCGGAAGTATTCTTGGTCTCAATCCGTATAAATCGGCATTAACTCTATGGTCAGAAAAAACAGGAATGATGCAGCCGGAAGACTTGTCAAAGGATGAAAGGGTCTGGTGGGGCAGCCACATGGAGCCGGTGATCGCACAGAGATTTGAGGAAATTACCGACAAGAAGGTGCGCCGGAGAGGAACTCTTCGTGATAACGATTATCCGTATATGCTGGCCAACATTGACCGCTGGATAGTCGGAGAAAATGCCGGTCTTGAAATCAAGACAGCAGACTGGCGCATGAGCAAACAGTGGGGCGATAAAGACGATCCGAAAGATATGACGGTACCGGACAGCTACTACTGCCAGTGCATGCATTACATGGCAGTCACCGGGGCTGATTACTGGTACATAGGGGCCCTTATCGGCGGCAACGATTTCCGGGTAAAGAAGATCATGCGTAACGAAGATGATATCAAGTACATCAGGGAGCAGGAAAAAGAATTTTGGAACCATGTCACAGAACAGACGATGCCCGCTGTAGACGGCAGTGATTCCACCGTCCACACGCTGGTCGGACTGTACAATACGCCGAACGGGAAAGAGATAGATTTGCCGGAAGAAGCATTGAGAATTTTTGAAAGATATGACTTGGCCAAAGCAAAAGAAAATGAGGCAAAAGAGGCTATACAGGCAGCAAAAAACGAATTAATGGCACTGCTTGGAGAAAACGAAGTCGGACACCTCGGTGACAGAAAAGTTACATGGAAAGCAACAAAACCGAGAGAATCTATTAGCTTATCCCGCGTTAAAAAAGAAGACAGCGGCAGCTATGAAGCACTTAAGGCGATGGGATTTATCAAAATTGGCGAAGCAGGCCGCATGATGAAGGTCTACTGATGAACATTGAAGAGTTTACAGCCCTCAAGATAGGCGCAAAAGTCAGTATACAAAGGGGGCTAAAATCCCCGCCCCTTAGGGGGGCGTTGGCGGATAAGGTGAACGAATCCGCTCTTATAAAAATAGGTCACACGCCGGCAGGAAAACCTATCCTGATATGGGCGCATTATATGAGTTTAAAGCAGGAGGAGTTCAGATGAGAATTAAGGAGATACTTTCGCAGCACAGAAGAGATTTCAGAGCATTATTTATCTGTCCGTTTTGCGGGCATGAAGAGGAAAAACCGGGATACGATGACGTTTATTTTCATCAGAATGTGATCCCGGAAATGAAATGTAAAAAGTGCGAAAAGACAGAGCAGGACGGAGAAAGCTACCGCCCATTATCCACAAAATATCCAGAAGGGTTTCAAATTTAATAGGAGGCATAAAACATGAATGCAGCAAAAGGAATCGTAAAAACGCAGCAAGAGAACAAAAAGCCATCTTTACAGGGGTTAATCCGGGCGATGGAGCCTGAAATCAAGAAGGCACTTCCGAGTGTTATTACACCAGAGAGATTTACACGAATGGTATTTACAGCACTGTCGAGCAATAAAAAGCTGCAGGCGTGCACACCAGAAAGTTTTCTCGGTGCAATGATGCAGGCCGCACAGTTAGGTGTAGAACCGAATACTCCTATCGGACAGGCTTATCTAATTCCGTACGGCAATCAGGTGCAGTTTCAGCTCGGTTATAAGGGTCTAATTGATCTTGCTTATCGATCTGGAGAAGTACAGAGCATACAGGCGCACGAAGTACACGAAAACGATACATTCGAATACGAGCTCGGACTGGATCCGAAACTGAAACATATACCGGCTATGAAAGACAGGGGGGCAGTTGTTCTATATTACGCTGTTATTAAGCTTAAAAACGGCGGAGAAGGGTTCGAAGTCATGAGCCGGGATGATGTAGATCAATTTGCACGGGCAAAGTCGAAAACATATAAAAATGGGCCATGGCAAACGGATTTTGACGAAATGGCGAAGAAGACCGTGCTCAAAAAGGTTCTGAAGTACGCACCATTAAAATCTGATTTTGCAAAACAGGTCAAAGAAGACGAAACGATTAAATCTAATATTTCGGAGAATATGGCGGACTTGCCGGACGAAACGGTAACGATTGATGCGGAAGCACAAACGCCGCAGGACGAAGAAATTCCGTTCGATCCGATACCGCCGAATGTAGACAAAGAAACGGGGGAGGTACTGAACGATGGAAGGAATTAAGAGCAATTCATGCCCGGATGTGGATTGCGGGGTGGCCTATCTGGCTCATCCCTACACTTCCACATCTCATTCTCCTCCGCAGCTGAACCGTGAGGATGCGGGGAAAATTACGTGGCGGCTCATGAGACGTTACACGAATTTGACAATTATTTCCCCGCTTCATACGTATTCATTTTTAGACAGCAAGAATTTGACTGAAACGGAAATACTCAAGTACGATTTCAAACTTCTCTCCAAATGTACGCATCTGATTCTTTCCGGTAGCTGGCGGAACAGCAACGGCTGTATGGCCGAATACGGGTACGCAGTGGCAAAAGGAATCAGGATTTACGAATACAGAGATGGTCTGCTGTATCCACTGGAATGATGCCGGTTACTTGAAAGGGGTGATGCCATGGCACGGCCGCTCAAACAAGGGCTTGATTACTTTCCCTTGGATGTCGGCTTTTTACAGGATATGAAAGTGCGCCGGATAATTAAGTCATGCGGTGCGTCGGCAATTTCAGTACTAATCTGGCTGCTGGGTAGCTGCTATCGAGACGAGGGGTACTACATTTGGTGGACAGAGGATTTGCCTTTCATAGTGGCGGATGAGATTGGCGTCACGGAAGGATGCGTACAAGAGGTTGTTAAAAGAGCCTTACAGGTCGGTTTCTTTGATGCAGGCATGAAGGAAAAATATGGAATTCTGACTTCTGCGGGGATCCAAAAAAGATTTCTGGAGGTAACTTCTCGAAGAAAAGCAGCGTTTCTCCGTAGGGATTTTGCGCTCATTTCCATTAATGTCGACAATAACTCAATTAATGTATGCAATAACTCAATTAATGTATACAGTAATGAACAAAGTAAAGTAAAGAAAAGAAAAGTAAAGAATATAAATACATTGTCGAGTAACCTCGACGGTGGACAGCAAAAAGAAACTGATGAAATTATTTTTTACTTGAACGAAAAGACAGGAAAGCACTATAAGGTAAAAACACCTAAAACGGTGCGACTGATTAGAGCCAGGCTCAAGGAGGGATTCACGGTCGAGGATTTCAAAGCGGTTATCGAAAAGAAATGCGATGACTGGCTGGGAAACGAAAAGATGGAACGGTATCTGCGACCGGAAACACTATTCGGCACAAAGTTTGAGGGATACTTGAATGAAACACCGAATAATGAAAAGGATTACGACATTCCGGAGTTCGAAGACCTGATAGACAATTACGAAAGGAGGCGCTCGGAATATGGAAACAGTGAATGAGGCGATAAACAGAATCATCGCAAATTTGAAAAAAGATGAAACGGAAGAACCGCAATACACATGTAATCGCTGTAAAGACCGCGGGTTCATAGCCGTAAAGGAAAACGGATCCACATTTGCCATGTTATGCCCAGACTGTACCGCAAGGGCTGATCAGAAAAGGTGGATGAAGCGAAGCGGTATCACCGAAAATGATTACAGGCGATACACGTTCGAGACATTTGCAACGGATACGGAAGAATCCCGCAGGATGAAAGAAATAGCCTTACGGTTTCTTGCAAACAAAGATGCAAGGGGAATGGGAGTATTCGGCAGACCGGGAACGGGTAAAACACACTTGTGCATAGCGACCTGTCAAGCACTGGGGAAAGAACATTACTACTGGCAGTATCGGAATGAAATTCAGAAGATAAAATCCGCAATGTACAAAGATTTGAACAGTTACCTCGACATGATAGAGATCCCTAAAACCAAGCCGTACCTCTACATTGACGATTTATTCAAGGGGGCGTTGGTTGGTAATGACATAGCGCAGCAAGACAAGCAAATTATGTTTGACATCATCAACGAGCGGTACGTAAGAAACCTCCCGACGATTATATCAAGCGAATATAGTCTGAACCAGATTACTAAATCTGACGAAGCTATCGGGTCACGGATATTCGAGATGCTGAATCCGTACATCATTAAAGTAACAGGCGTAAACAGGAGGCTGAAATATGGGAAATAATCGATTTATGGTTGTGTCGGAAGAAAACGGGATCATAGCAATAAACCCGTCGTATGTTGAGCAGAAAGGGAAAAATCTTATCATATACATGCCCGGAACATACAAACAGCTTGAGCTGGAATACGAAACAGAAGAAGAGGCGAGAAATGCTTTTGTTGAAATAGAGAGCGCTTACGAATCGGGAAGAATAGACGTTTATATCTGAAAAGGAGAATGAAAAATGCCAAACATGAACAATTGCCAGATTTGCGGAAATCTTGTCCGCGATCCGGAAATCAAGAACACATCGTCCGGGAAAGCAGTAGCAACGATGACGGTAGCGGTCAATCGGTATTTTATAAATCAGAACGGAGAGAAGCAGGAGTTTACTGATTATGTACGAGTAAAAGCATGGAGCCCGTGGGCGGAAGCTATCGGGAACCAGCTGCAGAAAGGAATGCCGGTATTTGTTGAAGGACGGTACAGCAGCTATTCTTACGGCAAGGACGGCGATAAGAAGTACATGACGGAAATTGTCGCAGAGTTTGTCGCAATGCCTCTCAATATCAAGAAAGCGCAAGCGGTAGTAGAGGAAACAGGATCGGGCAATTTTGAGCAGTTCGGAACAGCTCAAAGTGAACTGCCACCACAGATGGAAAATGATGATTTGCCGTTCTGAGGTGGTGGGATGGAATTTATCGTTGAAGGAGAGCCTCAAGGAAAAGCAAGGCCGCGGTTCAGCAGACGGAGCGGCACAGTTTATACACCAGCAAAAACAGCAAAGTATGAAAAACAGATCAAAGCTGCTTTTTTAGCAGCCGGCGGAGAAATGTTTCCGATAGATAGCTATGTTTCTGTGACGGTCAATGCTTATTTCTCAATTCCAAAATCCTACATGAAAGGAAAGCGGCTGGCGTGTAAACATAACATTAGCAGACCGGCAAAGAAGCCCGATATAGACAACATTTTGAAAGCAGTCTTAGACGCACTAAACGGAGTGGCTTATGAAGATGATAAGCAGGTCATTGAAGTGACGTGTCGGAAATGGTACTCACAGAGTGCAGGCTATTTAAAGATATGTGTAACAGAAATAAAAATTTGATTTTTACGGAGGTAGATAGATCTTGCCGAAAGGAAATAAAGAGGCGGAAATACAATATTATATTGCCAATTTCTTTGGTTTTAAATATATAGCTATTCCGAATGTAAATTTTTCGTGGTCAGGCTGTAAAATTCCGCGATACAACAATGACGGAGATTTCAACGGATTTGATTATGCATTTGAGAGAATTAGGCATGAAGCAGATCTAATACTAATAAACGAAAATGACTACATGTACGAAGTCGAGTGTAAATGTAGCTATAGCGATTTCTTAGCAGATTTCAAAAAATCAGAAAAGCATTTAACTAAATATACAAGAGGTGTTTACTATGCGTTTGATGGAGAACTATATGCAGTCAAAAAAGATGAAATCCATAAAAAACTTAATGATAAATTCCCGGAGGCAGGAATAATTGTAGTCAATAAACATGTGTGTTCTATTGAAAAGAAGCCGAAATATTTCAAGGTGGATAAAATCCCGATTGAAGTAAAAATCTGGCTAATGAGAATCGGATGTCAGAAATGGGGGAGGAGAAAATGAAACAGGATAAAGAAGAATGGGTAGTGTCACTGGATGGAGAAAATTATAACGGATATATAACATACCCGACAAAAGAATCGGCCATTGAAACTGGACAGAAGGAATTTACGAATGTAAAAAATGGTCAATATTCAGAGGTTTTTGATGGGTACATAGGTGATGATAAGTTCTTTTATGTCGCGCTATTTTCAAGACCCGAACCAACCGCAAGCGTTGATAACATTATTGAAGACGTAGCATGCAACGCAGATGTTATTTATGACGAATATTGCTTTGACTTTTTAAAAAATGTCACAGAAAAACAAAAAGAAGAGCTTGAAAAAGAAATCAACAAAGTTATTCAGCACTGGCTTGACAAGCATAATCTAAGAACTTATGGATTTTTAGTTGAAAATGTGGGGCAGGTGAAAGTATGAAGACACTGAAAGGAGAAGATGATGAAATTATATAAATTATTACGGGTAATTGTGCATCCTGTTTCTATGAGGAAATTTAAATTTGGCCTGCTTGAGCCGTCGATGTTTATACCGCTGATGATTATACAGGGAAACCACATTGTTTATAGTGGGTCGCCTATAAGGGTTGCAAGGTCACTGTTAAAACGTAAGGTTAATAAATTAGATTTGTTAACAACTACTAACGAACAGATTAGTGAAATGCAAGTTTACTGGAAGATAGAGCTTGCCGGAAAAATTTCACGAAAGTATAAGGATTGCAATGTCGGGGATGGTGCGAGATTATGAATAGTGGAATGAAACCGAGTGTTTTCTATAACCTGGATCCGACTTATGAAGAGACAAAAACGAATTTAAATCGTGAATCAAAACGGGTACGTAATGATATCGAAGCGTTTTTTGAAGAAATCCGACGATGCAGAAAGCATATTGACTCGCTCAATCAATACCGCCAGCAATACGAGATGGATCTGTTTTCACTCAAAGGTTGTAGATACGATAAAGAGCCGGTAGACGGCGGTGTATCTTCTGATTTATCGGATATCGTGATTGCGTTCGAACAGAAGATGGCACAGGCGGAAGAACTACGGATAAAAGAGCTCAACAGATACGGAGATATGATCACAAGAGGGTTCAAGCTGCTTGCTTTACTTTCCGATCCGGAGCAGAAGTCCATTATGATTGACCGATATTTCATGAATATTCTTTGGGAAAAAATTGCGCTGGAACATCATTATGTGAGAAGTCATTGTTATCGATTGAAAGATGAAGCGATAAAAGAAATTTCGCGAAAAATGAAACATGAGACATTATGAGACATTCAAAAGTGGTATTATGATAGTGTGAAAGTAGCATGATACTTCCTCTTTAATTTTAGAAAAGCACGCGTCAATCCTCCCCGACGTGTGCTTTTCGTTTCTTACTTTTATGCAATTTATTTTTTGTTTAAATTTTTCATTCGTTCTTTTTTTAAAAATTGTTTCGTCTTCTCGTATTCCTCGTCCGTCATCTTGACGGACCGTACCCGGGCGCCCGGAGGCAGGGTTCTTTTTGCACCAGCACCGGGGCGTTTTCCGCCCCATCCGAGGGTAGATTTTTTGTTTTCTGTCATTAACCCCAGTCCTCCTCTCCATGATTTCTTATCAATTCGGCTCGGCGTGCAGCTTCTTTTTCTATCATGTCAATTATCTCCGCAGGTGTGTTTTCCGGAAGTCCTACCGCTGGTAAACGAGTTTCCCGGTCGTCCGGATTGAACGATTGTACAGCGAGAAATACATGCTCGCTGCTCGGTGAAGTGTCTTCTGCGGCTATAACTCCGAGTATGAGATATCGTTTTTCATCTATGTTTAATACATAATCGCCCGGATTTCCGATGTATGTTTTTCCGAGCCAATTTGATTTGAGTTCGACTTTCTCTTTTAGCGTTTCAAATGTCGTAATCGATTTGCGGTTAACTTCATCTTTCATAGCTTTCCATTTTTCATAAGCACTTATATATTCATTTATTTTTTTTCGGAAGCTGGCATAAAACTCATCTGTCGGTTTTATATATTCGCAATTAAATTTTTCAGCGAGTTCTTTTACCGTCGAATATTCGATTTTGATGAATTTAACCGGTATATTTTCACGACCACAAAGTTCTGGCACCGTATCTTCCTTTGCATAAGTATCGAGCCACCCCTTTGGAACGTTTACATAGTCCCAGTTTTTCTCATCGAAAAACCTCATAGTTAATCCGCGAGTGTTGCACATTCCGTCTTCTTCTTTTTTTACAACCTGATCTAATTCCATCTGCCATCCGCTGTAGTGTTCGTACTTTTCCAACGGTAATGGGTTGTACCCTTCCGGAAGTTCGACCAGTATACAATCGAATGCCCCGCTAATCGGTCGGAAGAATGTGAATATCATTCTTCCGTTAAAGTTCCCGTGATGATCATCGTACGGGAATTTATCATAGTTTCTATACATTCTTACTTTCATTTTTCATTCTCCTCTCTTAATATAATTCATCTGTGGCCATTGCCCACAAATCTTCATTTTCTGTCTCTTCGTCGGCATTTACTATGCCGCAGCGGGTATATCTGTTCCCACTCAATTCATACATCTCATATCCCCGATCAACTCTTTCAAATTTTATTGTCCGGTTCCCGTCTGTTAAAATTCTTCCACCTTCTTCGATTCCGATGTTTTTAATCATTTTGTTTTCCTCCTTGTTTTTAACTCTTGTCCTTTCTTGATTACAGTATATCTTATTCAACTTGATTCATCAATACTTTTTCAAGGTATTTTATTATAAACTATTTCTATATCGTATTATAAAATTCAAAAAAAGGTGGTGATTGCTGTGGGCGCAAGGGGTAAATATGCAAAATGGCTGCAAGCGGATAATCTTCTGCGTCTGCAGGCATGGGCGCGAGACGGATTAAGTAATGAGCAGATTGCTCATAATATTGGCATTAATCAAGATACATTGTATACATGGATTAAGAAGTACCCCGAATTTTCCGAGGCATTATCGCGTGGGAAAGAAGTTGTTGACATTGAAGTTGAGAACGCATTATTAAAAAGAGCCAAAGGATATGACTATATAGAGACGACATCGGAGCTGATTGCGGATAAAAATGCAAAAAATAAAGCTGTAATGAAAGTAACTAAGCGAGTAACTCGGCATGTACCGCCGGACGTAAAAGCTATTGTATTCTGGCTGACGAACCGAAAGCCGGAATGGCGCGACAAGCAAGAAAAGGAATTATCTGGTAATATCGGTATCAATTTGGTGGTAGATGATGACATCAGTGCAGACGATTAACCTTATCAATGACATCATTCATCCAACGGCAAAACAGCGGGAATTTATGCGGACAGTCAAAGATAATACATACATTCTTTATGGCGGTGCAGCAGGTGGCGGGAAATCGTACATCTTACGATGGGAACTGGTTTATCTCTTAATTGGATGGTATAAACATCTGAAATTAAAAGGTATCCGTGTTGGGTTGTTTTGTGAAGATTATCCGGCACTGCGTGACCGGCAGCTGTCAAAGATCAAAATGGAGTTCCCGGAATGGCTCGGCAGTTACAAAGAAGCGACTCATGAATTTACACTAAATCCGGCATTCGGCAGCGGTGTAATATGTTTCCGTAATCTGGATAATCCGTCAAAATATTTATCATCAGAATTTGCGGCAATCGCGATTGACGAATTGACGCTGAATGAGCAGACTGTTTTTGATTTTATCCGCATGCGGCTTCGCTGGGGCGGTGTTAAGGATCCTAAGCTGATTGCCGGAACGAACCCCGGCGGTAAAGGTCATATGTGGGTGAAGAATCTGTTTATTGACCGTAATATACCGCCGGAAATGCAGGATTTTGCAAATAAAATTGCTTTCGTGCAAGCGCGGATAGATGATAATCCGTACTTGCCTGCAGGATACAGTGACGCGCTTGATACGCTGCCGGATAAGCTAAGAAAAGCGTATCGTGAGGGCGATTGGAATATATTCGAGGGACAGGTCTTTGAAGAGTTCCGGACGGATTTACATGTGGTTGAACCGTTTGAAATCCCACCAAGCTGGCAGCGCGGCAGGTCAATGGACTGGGGATATAGCAAACCGTACGCGATTTACGAATATGCAGTAGATTATGACGGTATTGTCTATGTAATCAACGAATGGTATGGCTGTAAGCCGGGAACAGTTAACACGGGTACGCAAGAGACGGCGCGGGAAGTAGCGCAGAAGATTAAGCATTTGGGCAGTGAATTTGGCATTGCAGATCCGGCGATTTGGCAAAAGACAGGACATGACGGGCCGTCGATTGCGGAAGTTTTCGCGGCGGAAGGTGTGCCGTGGTATCCGGCGGATAATGACAGGTTAGCCGGGAAAATGCAGGTACATCTAAGACTGAAAGAGCGAAAGCTCAAGATATTTAAAACATGTTATCACTTGATACGGACGCTGCCGGCATTGACATACGATAAACATAAAGTTGAAGATGTAGATACACAGCAAGAAGACCATAGTTACGACAGCGTCAGATATTTCTTGATGAGTCGTCCGATTCAGCCGGTAAAAGCAGAAAAGCCGTTTAATGATGGGTATAGATACGAAGATGAGAAAGGGGATGAACCGACGGCGTGGGGCGTGTAATGAGTGACAGAGCGCTTAGAGATTATGCATACAGAGCGCTTAAGTCAGAGTATGGTGAACGTATGGAGAATGGAATTTTAATTCCGGCAAAGAAAAGCGATGAAGAGCTGGCGGCGTTCGCGGCGCAGATGCCAGAATGGCAGCTTGGGCAGATGTATGGAATGATGTTTGAAGGAGAACTTGTCGAATGAGTTTTGATTTATCCGAAGCGCGGAATAATGTAAAAAGGGCGCTGCAGCTAACAAGCGAATGGCGCAAAATTGCAAAAGAAGATTATGATTTCATGCGCGGTAAACAGTGGACGGACGCGGATTTAAAAGTAATGAAACAGAAATCCCGTCCGGTTATTACAATTAACCGGATACGCCCTGTTATTAATTTGCTTTCAGGCTATGCGGCGCAGAATGAGACGGAACCTGATTTCCTGCCGCGGTCAGAAGAAGATGATCGCGTAGCACGAGTAGCCAAAGGTATCACGAAGTACACTTTCGACAAGACGAATTATCAGAGCGTTAAGAAAAAGGCATTCAAAGACGCTATCATTTGTGGTGTCGGAAACTACTGGGTCAGTTATGAATTTGATTACGCCCGGATGGATGGTCGGATACAGATCAAAAACGTCAGCCCTTTTGATGTATTCGTTGATCCGGAATGCAAAGAAGATGATTTATCAGACGCTTTCTACTGCGGGCGTTATAGCTGGGAAAGTCCGGATAAATTGAAGCAAATATATGCGGACAAAGCAGATGAAATTGCCATGCTCACGCATAAATACGACGACAGCGAATTGGAAACGGTTAATACAGAGCCGCTCTGGTATTCGCGGGATTTAAAGAAATTAAGGGTGGTTCAGTATTGGTATAAAGAGTACACGCAGAAGAAAATTTTCTCTGCAGATGGGATGATTGTTGATGAATCGCAGCCGGATTTATATTCGGCTTTTTTAATGTCCGGAGCGGAACCGGAAGAAATACCGGTTACGAAAATCAGATACGCGACATTCTGCGGGGAAGTGCTGCTTGAAGATGGCGAAAGTCCTTATAAGCACAATCAATTTCCACTTGTGCGGCAGTATTGCTACTTATCAGGTTACGGTGAGGATGTGGATGACGGATTGGAACCGGCGGGGATTGTACGGGATTTAAAAGACGCACAGCGCGAACTTAACAAGAACCGCAGCCAGCGTATGCATATCGTCAATCAGCAGTCGCTCGGTGTTCGCTTTTGGACTGGACCGCAGTTTGATGAAAAAGAAAAACGGGAAATTCGGAATCTGTCTACAACGCCGGGCGCTAATATTTTCTTGAAGCCGGGTATGACATTTACCGATGGGCTTCCGTCCGCTCAATCCGTTAATAATATAGAGCTTGAAAACCGCTCAAGCAGTGACTTCTACATGATTTCAGGCATTACTCCGGAGAGCCTGTCAGGCAGTATTGGGGCAATGAGCGGAAAGGCGATTGACTTACGGCAGTCAGTTACCACGGTGCAGACGGCGGAAATATTCGATAAGGCAAAAGAAGCTGAGTTGCAGATCGTCAAACTTCTGTGGGGTGACACATACACGCCGGGACTAATCCCGCAGTTTTATAACAAAGACAAGGTTATGCGGATCCTCGGCGAAGACGGCAAAAAAGAGTTTGTGCGGATACAGCCGGGGTTAGGTCAAGCCATTCAGGAACAGCAAGCGGTAGATCAGAACGGTATGCCGATGACAGATGAAAACGGCGATCCGGTCACGAAGGTACTGTATGATTTGTCCGCTTTTGATTTCGACATTGTGATCACAACATCACAAGCAAGCGCTACCGCACGGCGGGCGAATTTGTATCAGCTGCTTGAAGCGAAGAAAGCGGGCGTCGATATCCCGATGGATATTATTCTTGATTTCATGGATTTCCCGGAAAAGGAAACCGTCAAGAAGCGTATGCAGCAGGCTTCTGAACAGCCGAAAATGCCGGACTTTAAAGTCAGCGCAAGCATTGAGGATTTACCGGCGGAAGCACTGTCAACGGCACTGCAGTCTATCGGTGTAAATATTTCACCGCAGCAGATTATGCAGGAAAGATTAGCACTGAAAGGGCGTGCAATCGCTCCGCCGGTGCAACCGCAAATTCCGATACAGCAACCACAGCTATTAGGGCAGTAATGCCTTGATATATCGTCCTAAGCAACGACGTTAAAAGGCTTTTTTCTTTCGTCCGAAAAGAGACGGTAAACTACTACAAAAATCATTCGACCGCCGACGTCGTTAAACCGGCAGAAGGAGATAATCATGGAAAATGAAGCAATGCTCAACGCAGAAGATTTAGGGTTTGATGCAGAAGATTTGGAAGAAGCAGGTCTTGATAAGCAGAAACCGGCAACACCAGCAGGTAATGATTCAAAAAAACCGGAAGACAATTCTGCAGACGGACAGCCGAAAACTGACCCTGATTCTGAATCGGAACCTAAAACGAAAATTGAACCGAAGGAACCGGAAGACAATCCGGCAGGCGGCGATTTAAAGAAAGCGTTAGCGGAAGAAAGGGCTCGCAGAAAAGCGGCCGAAGAAGCGGCTAACACTTTGCGTTCGCAGATGAGCATGTCACAGAAACCGGTATTATCTCCGGAAGATTTGAATCAAATTCGCAGTTATGCGCAGCAGGAAGCCGCACGTCGGCTCAAGATTGATGACGCGTCTGATTTGATGTTCACTGACGCCCAGAAGTATCAGGAACTTCTTCATGAACAGGCACGGATTGAATATCAGATGACACGCCAGCAGGAAGAGCGGCAGGAAACCTATCAGAAAAATGTAGCGTTTATTGGCGAGCTTAAGGCTATTCCGAATATCGGCGAGCTGTGGCAGAAGGGCACTGAAATGCTGGATGGCATGACGCGAAAAGACGCTGCTCCGATTGATGCGGCATTTTCACGTATTGATCAAGGAATAGGCACGGATGCAGACTTCAAAGTTATTCGTGATTTTGCTGAAAAAGTAAAATCGGCGATGGCCGCACCTGTGCAAAATCCGCTTGAAACGGCTAAAACATTGCCGAAAGCAAGCGCGTTAAACGGCAGCGCTTTGACCGGCGCAAAACTGTCTGAGGAAGAAATCCTCAAGTATGTGGAAGAGGATCGTGAAAACGAGCTTCCGACGGAAATCAGAAAGCAGATTGATGACCTCTGCGGTGATTAATTTTTTTACAAAAAGGAGAATGAAATATGGCACATGAATTTAAAATTCCTGAAAAATTGGTTCCTAAACTCTGGACGAAAAAGGTATGGAGAGAAGGTTTAAAAGCTTCTTATTTTGATAAGTTTACGTCTACTAATGGGAGTAATGTTGTTCATACGAATAAAGATCTAAAACAGGCTAAAGGCGATGAAGTAAACTTTGGACTGGCAATGAATCTTAAAGGTAACGGCGTTTCCGGGAATAACACACTCAAAGGTAATGAAGAAGAAATGCAGATGTATGATTTCAGCGTAAAGACTACTTTGGTCAGAAACGCAGTTACGCGCTTTGAGGCGGATGACCAGAAATCTCCGTATGAAAATTTGCCTCTTATCAAGGGGGTGTTGGTGCAGTGGCTGTCCGACTGGAAAGACAACAAACTAATTTCCGCACTGACGGCTAATCCGACAACCGGCGAGAGAATGTTTGCGTCTGCTGCAGGAACAGAGGTTTCTTTAACGGCTAATGACAAGCTGACCTGTGCGCTGATTGCAAAGGCGAAACGCAAGGCTAAAATGCATGAACCGACAGTGAAACCGCTTAAGATTGACGGACAGGAGAAATACATCATGCTTGTCGGCACATGGGCAGCGCGTGACTTGAAAGCAGATCCGGTATGGCAGGCGGCACAGCAGAACGCGGCAATCCGCGGCAGCAAAAACCCGATTTTCACTGGAGCGCTCGGCGAATATGACGGCGTTGTTCTGTATGAATATGAACGTGTCATGAATACGAAAACCGGTGCGTCTTCTGCAAACGTTGTTCACAACTTGCTTTTAGGGCAGCAGGCGGCATGCTTCGCTGTAGCCCGCGAGGCTCGCTTCATTAAAGATGAGGATGATTACGGCAATGTACAGGGGAACGGTATCGCGTTCTTCGGCGGCATTGAAAAATCCATCTACAACAGCAAAGATTATGGCGTGATTCAAGTCATGACCGGCGGTGCTGTAGAGTAATTGCAATGGAGATAAGGTAAGGGCTTTTACAGCCCTCTTTCCTTTTCTTAAGGAGTAACAATGATAATTAAAGACTTGATTAACCGTGCGTATATGCAGGTGGGCGATACATCGCAGGTGAACTATACGCCGTATCAGTTTCTGGAGTTTTATAATGAAGGAAATCATATTCTGCATAAGATTGTACTGCGGTATATTCCGGATATTTTACGTGTAACGGAGACGGGAGTTCCGAACAGACCGACAATTGCGCTTTCTTCTTTCGCACTGCAGATTGTATCAGTAAAGGATATGTATGGTCATTCTGTTGATTACACGATGGAAGACCACAAAATCATTACTGCGAAAAATGCGCTGCAACGAGGGCTAACCGTCATATATATCCCATCTGCAGATTACAAAGAAATGGATGATGAAAGCGGTTATCCGGCGGAAATAGAAAGTCTTCTTGTGAATTACATGGTAGCGCGGATCCTAAAAGCGGACTTATCGTTTGTTTCCGGATGGGAAGATACGATTTCAGAAATGGCACGTCAAATGGACGATGAAAATGGCTTTGTAGCGAGGGGGTATTGGCCGTATGACTGCAGGCGAACTGATTACGATGATTAATCTGGACACGAATGAAATACTGGATGATAGCACGGAATATATCCCTTATATTAATGCAGCTATTGACTATCTCGTGATGATTTTGGTCCCGATGAAAGACAGGGAAGTTGTAAAAAGTATGGACATTAACGACAATAATCCGGTACCCGGTGATTTTACAGCGTTTGTTCCGGCGGCGGGTTACCCTGTCCGCATTGTGAACGGGTCTTTCCAGACGTACGGTGGAAAGACTGTCAATGATGTATTTTACGCTGTGAAAAAGCCGCATGTATCAGATGAAACTGATTCGATTCCGTTTAGTGAAACCTTTCATTTTGTGCTTGTGCAGCTGGTCTCATTTCTTGTCAAGAAAAAATCTTTAATGCTTGATTATGCCAATGCGGATAAAGCATTCATTGCTGATTTGACAACGGCAATTCAAAACGCAAGAGGGCGCTGATATGGGAGAACGTTTCTTCACCTCGACAAACGGTTTCCGATTAGGTTTGGACTGGAGCAAGCCTGCAGAAAGCATTGATATGCAGAGTTTAACGCAGGCGATTAACTGCGAATACAGCCCGACGGACGGCGCGCTTCAAACAGTGCCGGGCGTGAAAATAATTTATACGGGAACGGCGAATATTGAAAGTTTGTATTACGACAATTACCGCCATCAGTATTATTTTTCCTGCGGCCGTGATTTGTACAAAACAGCTGATTTTACAACGGTTTCAAAATTAGGGACGCTGACAGGGACCAGTATTCCGAAGTACCACGCTTTTGACCATGATATATTGATTGCTTCCGGCGGTAAGCTGCAGGCTGTTTCAGGTGCTGGTGTATTGTCTACTGTGGATGAAAGTCCGACTTGCGAATTTATAAGCAGTCATTCCGGATCCGTCATGGTGGCGTCTATCTACGGACACCGTCTTACGTGGTCGGCCGTCGGTGACTATAAATCGTGGAAAACGAATACGAACGATCCTTCCTCGGCGCAATATGTGGAAGTCGGATATAAAGATCCCGGCTGTATCGTATCTATAGATTTCTTGTCAAAGGCTATCATTGTATACAAAGAATATGGGCGGGCATATCAAGTTGTTGGTAATCCACACGAGAAGACACTTGCTGTTTATCCTCTTTCCGAAACGGCTTTGTGCTGCGGCAGTTCAATCAGCATTGATGACCGAAGTTATTATTTAGGCGATGCGGGGCTGATGAGTTTTGTTCCGACAAATACGTATGCGAATATTCAGCCGTCCGAAGTGGGTCTTAATATCAATGCGCAGCTGACAACGATTACATCGGAACAAGCCCGAATGTGGCATGTTCCCGGAAGAAAACAGCTGTGGATTAAACCGGGGAAAAATCAGGATATATTTATCTATCATTATCTGCCGCGGTATGAAGATGGCCGTGGCATTTTCACGTCAAGGTCTTTCGTTCATGATCTGCATGACGTACTGACGGTCGGCAAGGATGTCTATATTGCATATGGCAACAAAATAGGGGTTCTGGATGCCGGCATAGATACTGATGACGGAGAGCAGATTACGACGTCGATTTGTTCAGGGAACAGATTGGCGCAAAGACTGTTCTTGCTGCTGTTTTCTTATAATTTCGTATCAAGCAACCGTATCGAAGGTTATGGCAGTATTACGATTAGCGATAAACGGGCAAAACCGGTCGTGTTTAAAGCTGCAGCTACCAAGCTATACTATGCGAATGAAAAATTGATTAACGCAACCGGCAGGTTGAATAGCAATGAGTATACAAAAGTAAATAAGATTGGCGGTGGAGCAAACCGACATCTGCAGATAAAAATATTTGTCGCCAAGGGCGCTATCGCTTTGCGGCAGTTTGATTATACTTACGAGGAGGTTTAAATGCCTTATACGGAAAAATATCCTTTGAACCCGACGCCGCAGGGAGACAGCACGAAAGACGCTGTACTGAAAAACCGGGAAGAAATCAAGACGATTGGGAATGCGCTTTCCGCACAATCAAAAGGCGGTGGGAGCGGTCTTCGGCAGCGCATTTTATACGGGAAAAACAGCGGCGGGAAGTACAGTTTTCTTTCCGGTGATGGATTGTCGGTCATTATTGACGGAAGTACGACACCTATAATTTTAACGTTGGCAGACGGCTTTAATGAAAACGGTGCGAAAGATTATGTAGAAACAATTGATAAGAAAATCAGTGCATGGACGTTGCCGATTAATACAACAAGCTATCTGTTTGTAGAACGGAATAACGCAGGTGCTTTATCTTACGGGAGCGCAATAACAAAACCGGTGTTTTCTGATTCTTTGCCATCCGGCGTCGCAACAAATACTCATGTGTTCAACACACTTGAGCAGAAGATGTACATGTATAACGGTACAGAATGGAAAAATGTCGTAAGAGTTTTTGCTGCAGCGGTAACGACGAATGCAACCAGCGTAACAAAGATTGAATATATGAATAATGCGGCAGCGGTAGAAATGACGGAAGCTGAAAAAGAAAAGCTGTCAGGTATTGAAGACAAAGCGGAAGTTAATCAAAACGCATTTTCTAAAGTAAAAATCGGTGATAAAGAACTTGTTGCGGCAGTGAAACAGGCTGTCCTTGAATTAATCGCCGGGGATAACATTAAAATTACTCCAGATGCAGATGGTTCGAAAATAACGATAGATATAGCAAACAAAAAAGAAATATTTGATCCCGATAATTACTACACTAAGGACAAAGCAGACGAACGTTATTATCATGAAGATGTACCTTTGCCGGTAGCTTATAATAACGAAGTTAATTTTGCGGGAAATGCAGCCACAATACAGTTCGGCTTTCGTGACCACAATATTAACACATATCATTTTGGCAACGGCACGCAAGGCGGATTAGCTGATATCACCGCAAAGGCATTTAGTGGCAATTTGTGTTCCGGTTCTTTTAATGGTACGCAACAGATGAATGACTGGTTGCGTCAGCACTATAAAGATGATAACGTTTATGCTTGTCTTGCACACCGCGCCAATGAAATTGTAATTAACGGCAATAAGCAATGGGGAACTGTTTTAATGAGTGCTTTTCCAGCACATGACGGACGAGCATTAATAACACAGCTGTTTTTTGCTAATTCTAACGGCTTGTTTTATCGCTATTTGAATACACCAGATGAGATAGATAATACAAATAATTGGTATCAGATTGTGGGCACAAACAATGAGAATAAGCTGAAGATTGGCAACAATTACATATGGTTTGCGTGAGGTGGTGTTCATGAGTGTTTTTAAACATTTATGTTATCAGAAAGAGAACGGGGAAACAGGACAGTGTGATGTATATGATGACCAGAACGAATGTCCAGACCCGCGAACGTATGTCAACGTAGAAGGAAGAGATGGCTATGTAAAACTGGGGGAGTTTAATGACCCGCAGGCAAGTCCTTTGCGGTGTTATGTAGCCAGTGCAGGACGGGAATTCGCGATTTTAAAGGTAGCAATCCCCACTGGCAGTTTTACAGTGCAAAATTATAATGGTGCGTCTTATGACTGGACATGTCCTCGATTGATTACGAAAATAAAATGTACATCGGCGGGAGAATGGGATAAATATGTAAATGTCACTCCGGGAACAGTTTACACGTTTTTGTGTGTTAAAAGTTTCAAAGAACATAAATGGGTGATATACGTTGGGGGGAATGTTCTCGTTTCTTTGTTTGAAGCAAATGACCCGCTTATCGTTTGGTGGTCACAAGAGATCAATAATTCATGAACAAGATAGGGTGATGAGATGAATTGAAATTATCAAGTTTACAGGAAATGATAAAAGATTATGAACGTATCACTGGCGAATCCGTCAGTTTTGATGGGTTCTTTTTTGATGATGATCTTCATGATAAACAGGGAACGCATTTCAAGTTTTTTCCGAATGCCGGATTTCTTTTCTGGCAATTGATTAAGTATGAGGGAATCGTTTATTTCCAGATTCTTGAAACATACGGCAAGTTTCACAAAATGGTTGACTACATCAGAGAGGTGATGGCGCTTAACGAAGTAAAAGATATCGTGACAATGACGACGCGCAATCCGAAAGCACATATACGCAGATGGAAAATGATTCACCATCCGGAACAGGATTATGACTACGAGGGGCGTCATTACTATGTGCTGACTGGCACAATTGAGAATTTACATTAGAAAGGAGATTGCATGCTATTATTTGATTTACAGCTGTTCGGGAAAAAGGGGACAAAGATAACGACAACACCGGCGCAAGTACCCCAGATGTCCGATGAGGAAAAAGGGCTGCTTGGCGAACAGCTGAAATGGGCACAGACTACACAGCCGGTGGCACAAAACCTACTGAATATGGCTAATCAAGCACTAAGCAGCCAACAGGTTACACCGAATCCCAACTGGCAGACATTGTATGACCGAGCGCAGAATCAGACAGCCGCCAATAATCAATTGGTACAAGGATTGATTCCGCAAGTAAATGCAAATACAGACGCTAATGCAGCGGCTAACAATCGTTTCTCTGGGCTGCTGGGGAATGCTATTCAGTCTATGACGCAGGGAAATAAAGAACTGGCGTCCGAATACAATACGGCCATGCAGAATAATAATACTGCTATGCAAGGATTGTTAAACGGTGTGCTGCCATCTTCTTATGCGGAAAATCGACAAAAGGCATTACAAGCTGATTTAACGAATACAGTCGGGAATACATTGTCCGGACTGGCCAGCCGGGGAATTATTAATTCTTCACAGGCGGACAGCGCATTCAATGATATTTCCCGAAATGCGTCCAATACGCTGGCCGCGCAGTATGGAAATGATATGCAGACAGCTGCGGGGCTTGCCGGACAGGCCTATAACAGTCAATTGGCGGGCATTAACGGTAAGGCGGGGCTATTGGGTGATATGTTCAGGAACCAACTTTCCGGCTACGGGCAGCAGGCTGATTTGGCAAATACGAATTTTAACAACCGGCAGCAGGGGATTTCAACGCTGTCACAGCTGGCGAACCAGTCGCAGCAGATGGCAACGGATCCGATTAAAACAGCGGCAACGGCGCAGGAAGCGGCGACCAACACGCCGATGAAATATTTAGCGATGGCGACAGGACAGAACGCACCAACGCAAGGGTTATTATCTCAATTATCACAACAGCGGTATTCAGTAGCTTCTCCTGCACAGACGGTTGTACGTCAAGGGAGCGGCGGATTCTTTGGAGGTCTTATGAGCGGATTAGGAAGTTATTTTGCATGCTTTACAGCAGGAACAGAAATTTCAACACCGGAAGGTGCAGTTGCCATTGAACAGATGACATTTGGTGATCAGGTTGTTTCTCTTGGCGCAGTGAATGAGGTTACAGAACTTCATAATATGGGCGAGGCGGATATTTATGAACTGCGCACGCCATCCTGCACGGTAGAAACCACACAGACGGAAGTATTCATGACGCCTGATGGAAAGAAACCTTTAACCGAACTTTCCGAAGGTGAGAGTGTCATGACAGTAAACGGATTTGAACCGATTACATCAATTGTAGAAACCGGTCGAAAAGAAAAGGTTTATGAACTGGAATTGACCGGTGACAATATGTTCTATGCAAACGGTATCTTGGCGGAAGGCTTGACAGAAGCTGACAAAGCGGGTAATGGCCCGGATGGCGACATTATTCCTGCAGAAGCGGTTGACGTTGTTCCTGCAGAACAGAAAACAGAAGATTCTGCAGAAGAACCTATGCAGGAAACGGAAGCATCTGCAGAAGAGAGTAACGAAGCAGAAGAAAAGAAAAAGCCGGCAGCTAAGAAGCCGGCAACAAGAAGAAAGACGGTTACTAAGAAAGCGGGTAAATAATCATGAGTGTTATCTATGTACAGGATAAATCACCATGGGATCAGATTGGGAATCTGGCGGGACTGTGGGCGGCAACCCGTCTGCAGAAGATACAGGATACCCGCAATGCTAAAGATTATGCAACAAGAGTATTCGGGGGTTATCAAGAGGAACAGTCCCCGGGACTTTTGTCTCAATTGACACAGCCGCAGACCCCGCAGATGGGCAGCGGTCTTTTTGCGCAGGACGGTCTTGAAAAAGCAATGCCTCATTTCAAGATCAACACTGCCGGCACACAGCCTTTGCAGTCTTCAACTACGGCGGGGCAAGATGCATTAGAACAGGCCGTTCCCCATTATCAGTTGAATATGCAGCAGACACAGCCACAAACACAAACGCAGCCAAGTGCGCCTGACAGGAGCCAAATTAAGCAGTCGCTTAGGAATAAAGCCGGGGCGGCGTATGTCAGCTTCATCAAGAGCGGCTATGGACAACAAGAAGCTGCACGCATGGCCAAAGAAATACTTGAAAATGATACGGCCGAAGAATATGGGAAACAGCTTAGCGCCTATCAGGACAGCGTTCTTGAGCCGGCAAGACAGGATATTCTGAATCAGCTTGTCTATACCACGGATAAAGACGGAAATGCGGCAGTCAGCGGTTATGATCCGAAAAAACTTAAGGCAATGGCGCCGCGAATTGCCGCTTATAATTACCGTGCACAGCAACTGGGGCTTCCGCAGATTGATATGAATATGCTGAATAACATCAACGCGTTGGATAAACCGAATATTTCTTATAAGACAATGCCAAATGGCCAGCTTGTAGGAATCAATGGCGATACAGGAGCTGTCCAGCAGATGGGGAATTATGCACCGCCGCAAGATCCGCGACGTTTTTATGTGAATACCGGCGGCGGATTATTTGATGTCAGAAGCGGGCAGGTTGTTCCGGGTACGGCAAGAGAAGTGCAAGGGCCAGGAACGAGCGGGTACAATTCACAGGTTATTTCACAGCTAAGTCACTTGCAGCAGATGTACGAGAAGCAACATATGTATGATGATGATTTCGATCCCGCAAAATCTCCTTATTATGCACAGCTGCAACAGGTTTTAGGCTTGCAGCAGCCCGGACAGCCGGGAGATGTAACAGGCGGGCAGAAACAGCTTGTGAATGATGAGCAGGGGCTTAGCAATAAGATCATGGAAATGCGGCAGCATATGTCCAAAGAGGAAGTACAGCAGGCATTACGAAACGAAGGACTCGGTTTCTATGCAGCATGGGTACCGTAAAGAGGTAAAATATGGGTTATTTTGATGAATTTCAGCGTGTAAACGGTAATACCAGCGGTGAAAGATATTTTGATGAATTCAAGAATCAGCCGTCGCAGGATTTGTCTTTACTGGACAAGGCCAAAGGCTTTTTGAACAGCATCGATGAAGCTTATGAAGAAGGGCGCGCAGCGCGTAAAGCGCAATGGGAGAAGACGAAAGCTAATGTGCTGAACACTCTTTCTGATTACGCGGCTAATGCCGGCAAAGCGATAGAAAATTACGGCAATGAAATTACGGCTGCCGGAGAACGTGCTTTAGAAGCCTATAACAACGGAGAATCCATCAACATGGAAGACCCGACACAAGGCTTTGAAAGTGAAAATTATAACCGGGCGAAAATGAATGTCTACAATGAACTGGTAGGCAAACCTGCCGGATACGCTGCCATCACACCCGGTATGCCCGGCATTGTCCGCATGGCAGGCGGTGCTTTAGCTGTCCCGACTCTTGTCGATTCTACAATGCAGACTTATGACCAGAACATTGCAAATGATGATGGCACGCCTGTTATCAGCACAGCAAAAGGAGCTCTTTTGGATCCGGTCATTAATCCCGTTAAAGAGGCGGTCACCAATCCGGGAGAATATGTACAGAGCCTTGTAGATAATCCACTTGAAGCCTGGGATAAAGTATTCCTGCCGGGAGCGGTCATTCACGGAGCGGCTAAAGGCATAAAAAAAGCAACGCCTAAAAGTATCAGCGAGCCTATCCGCGAACATATAACGGAACCGTTTAATGAACATGTTATTGATCCGGTAAAGAGCGGCCTTGCCAACGCAAAAGGGCGTTTTTTTGATTCTTTTAAACGTGGCGGAGAAACAGGTTTTGACGATTTAGCCCGTGATACAGAGATGGGTACACAGGCACTTAAAGAAACAAACCTGCCGCCTGAATACGGTGAAACGGGAGATATAAAAACAGATGTTTATAACCGTCTCCGCCAGAATGGATTTACCGATTCCGAAGCAGCAGGGATTACCGGAAATATTGCGCAAGAATCCATGTTTGATACAGAAGCGCTTTCAAAAGATGGATATAATTCCCACGGGCTGGTGCAGTGGACAGGCGACAGGAAGGCGCATTTAGAGCAATTCGCACGGGAAAACGGACTGGATCCTAAAGACTGGCGTACACAGGTGGATTTTATTTCCGAAGAGATGAATACTACGGAACGAGCGGCTTTTGAAGCGCTCCGGAAGAATCCGAATATTACTCCGGAAGAAGCGGCGCGTATTGTCCGTGAACAGTATGAACGTCCTGATCCTGCAGTGGCCAATGACGCATACCGCCAGCAGGTGGCCAGAGAAGTTTATGATGGCCGCAGTGTCCGTCCGATGCAGCGTCCTATGCAGAACAGTCTCAATGATTTTGCGGAAGATGTAAAACAAGCCGCGCCGGAAGAAGCAAATTTAAATTTCATGAAGGATTCGGTGAAAGATATTACACCGGAAGAATTATCCGATCATATCAAAAATGGGACTATTCCTAAGGAAGTATTCCGTACATATGACGAAACGGAATATAGCGCATTCAAAGATTTACCGGAAAAACAGAAGTTTGAATATGCACGTCAGGAAACGCTTAAACTTGCTGACGGAATAGACGATCCGATGGGAGGAAAAGTAAGAGTTATTTTTGACAAAGAAAACAAAAATGCAGTAGATGACGCAGTTAAAGCTTTCACTTCCGGACATGGCGAAAATATGTCTATTTCTGATAGCCGTGCATTTGCAACTGGGTTGATAAAAGATACTGTTCAAAATCCGGATTTTATTCTTAAGCAAAAGAACGGAAGAAAACTCTATGTGAATCTATGGCGCGGAAAAGATAATTTGTTACATCAAATAGCGGTCAGCATGGATAAAACCGATAAAGGGAAAATTATCTCTTCAAGTACGGCTATGGATAAGCCCAGACATCGAAACAATGCTATTAATCAGCTTTCAAGAGATATAAAAAACGCCGACGAATTAATTTACGTCGGCGAAAATATTCGAGGTCGTCAGTCAGGGTATCCTCTGCAACCCTCCAGTGATAGGGGTTCAACGCCGGATACCCAGCTCCACCCATCTGGCAACTCTATTGTAGCAGAAGAAACAGGAAAAGTAAAATTGCCGGGTGATGAACGGTCATTTATGGCAAGACCTGTTGCGGAAGCGGCCGGTAATGACTTGACCACATGGCAGGGGGAAACGATTTCACGCAAGCAGATTCTTGACGATGTGAATAGCATTTTCGGAGCGACAATCAAGAAAGGGCGTATCGGTAAAAAGGGCACCAATGGCTGGTATAATCCTAAAACGGACATTATACGAACAAGAACATTCGGGGATCCCCGAACTGTTATGCATGAACTTGGTCACTATGTGGATGCAAGGTTTAAATTCAGCAACCGTCCTGGTTTTGATACAGAATTTTCCAATGTTATCCATAAACGTTTCGGAAATGCCTATAACAAAGGTGGCATAAAAACCATCCGAAAGGAAGGGATTGCTGAATTTTTCCATGACTATGTTACGCGCCGTAAAACAGCAGCCTCTGATTTCCCACTGTTTTATAAGGAATTTAAACAAATATTGGAAGGTGATAAAGACCTGCATGCTGCAGTAGACAAATTGTCTTATGTCGGCCATCAATGGTATGCGCAGCCTGTGTGGGAACGGATGAAAGGTTCTGTTTCTTTTGGCGGTAAAGAAAATCTACTGCGGAAAACGTTGAAATTCTTTAAGGATTCTAAGGAAGTCGCACGGAAAGTTTATCATGAGCCGTATACTACAATGGTGGATGAACTTCATCCATTAGAGGAACTTATCGGTGAAGTAGAAAAACGCACGGGAAGAAAGTTAAGGATAGAAGAAAACGCATTCAAACAGGCGTGGCTTGCGCGCGGTTGGGCAGGTAAAGCAGAAGCCCTTCTGCAGAATGGTTCGCCCAAGCATAGAATCCCCGCTTTTAAAGAGATTATCCGAAAAATCCCGGATAATCAGCTGAAAGATTTTTCTACATATCTGACCGCATTACGCGAATTGGATATGAACCACTGGAATACATTCTTACCGCGAGATGAAACACCACTGATTACGAGATTTACAAAATCAGAATGTTTTGACGTCATCAAGCATTATGAGAAGAATCCTGTTTTCGCGAAAGCCGCTACGGAAATCCACAGATATAATGATTTCCTGCTTGCAAATGCTGTAGATGCCGGTATGTTATCGGTAAAGGCTGCAATGGCCATGAAGAATAAATATCCTCATTATGTACCGTTCTTCCGTGAATTTTATGAAGCTGCAGAAGCACAAAGGAATGGAACAGGAAAAGGATTTGCTAATGTGGGGGCTGTCACAAAGAAAATGCGCGGCAGCACTTTAGATGTAGTAGACCCACTGGAAGGAATAATCCGGAATACTTTCTCAATAATGAGTGCCATCGAACGGAATAAAGTCGGGCAGTCTATTGTAAAACTGGCAAACGTTGATGGCATGGGAGCATTGATTGAAAAAGTGTCAGGTGCGGCAAAGGTGACGGATCATAGTTTCAGTGTGTGGAGAAACGGAAAGAAAGTCGTTTATAACACGACACCGGAATTGTATCAGGCATTTAAAATGTTGAATCCGGAAGGTGCAAACATGTTTACGAAGCTTCTTTCTTATCCGGCAAAATGGCTTCGTGCCGGGGCGACGTTAGGGCCCGAATTTATCTTGCGAAATCCTGTCCGCGACATGATTTCCGCTACGATCTACTCTAAGCATGGATTTATCCCCGTTGTAGACACTCTTAAAGGGTTAGGGCTGTATCTGCAGAAAGGCGATACTTACTGGGAATACATGCGGTCAGGCGCGGCACAGGCTAATCTTGTTTCTCTTGATAGAAATTACCTTTCCGGACAGATGAGAGACTTGTTGCAGCGGCCAAGCGTCAAAAAGATGGTAACCACAAATCCGATTGAAGTACTTCGCGGATTGTCCGAAGCCACAGAAATGGCTACACGCTTGGCAGAATTTCATAATGTCCGGAAAGGGTATACAGGTATCGGAAATCGGCTGTTCAGCAGAAAGCGAAATCCGGGCAGTATTCAAGAAGCGGCGCTTGAAAGCCGTGATGTAACGTTGGATTTCTCTCGAATAGGGTCTCATACAAAATCACTGAATAAGACGATTGCATTTTTCAATGCAGCCATTCAGGGGACGGATAAGATGTTCCGTGAATGGAAAGCTAACCCACGGGATATGACGGTAAAAACGGCTATGTGGATTACCTTGCCGTCAGTCCTGCTCTGGGAACTCAACAAGGACGATCCACGGTATCAGGAGTTACCACAATGGCAGAAAGATATTTTCTGGATTATCCCTACAAAAGACACTCTGATTAAAATCCCCAAACCCTTTGAACTGGGAATTCTTTTCGGTACCGTTCCGGAACGTATGCTGCAGTGGGATTATGACAAAAAAAGAAAACAAAAGGGAGTGGGATTCAAAGGCCTTGCCGGCTCTGTACTTGATTCTATGGCTCCATCATTCCTGCCGACTGCATTAGTGCCGGCTATTGAAGCAATGACCAATCATTCCATCTTTATGGGGCGCGATATCGTACCACAAAGCCAGCAGAATACAATCCCTGAACTGCAGTATGGCCCTTACACGTCAGCGGTAGGTCGCAAAATAGGTGAAACGTTCGGCGTTTCACCCCGAAAGATAGATAATACAATCCGCGGATATGGCGGCAGTCTTGCTGGACTGGGATTGACGCTTACAGACGGAGTGGCAGGACTGGATGAAACACGTCCGGCAAAGAGATGGACGGAACAGCCGGGGATTCGTGGATTTACTGCCACACCTTATTCCAGTAGTGAAAGCGTGCAGGAAGTTTATGATGCCTATGACAGGCAGTTGAAATTATTTAATGCGGGGCGGGAACTACATAGGCGGATGGACGGATTCGATCCGCGAGAATTTGAACAGATGAAGAATGCCGTGAAAGCTTTTCAGAATATTAACCTGGCAAAGAAGGCAGTCATGAAAAGTGATTTATCCAGTGATGCTAAACGAAAGAGGCTGGATGAAATACAAATGTCGCAAGTCCGAATTGCAAGACGAGCATTAGGAAAGGAGAGTATTAAATAATTGGAACATGAACTTTTTCATGCACTGCTTCCGATCGCAAGCAACATTGTATATGTGGCACTTTCAATGGCTGTAGGCTTTCTTTGGAATAAAGCTAAAGGCCTGCAAGAAAATAGGGAAAAGACAGAGGACGGCGTCAGAGCGCTTCTCAAGGATAGGCTTATCAGTATTCATGCCTGTGCCGTAAAGCGAAATGCCATCACATATACAGAATTGGAACGAGCGTCTACTATGTATGAGGCTTATCACGGTTTAGGCGGCAACGGTACAGGGACAGCGATTATGGAAGAACTTCGAAGGCTGCATATTCAAAAGGATGGTTAATCATGATGGATAAAATTAAAGGACTGTGGACGCGATATGTTCCGCGTATTTCAAGACGTGCGAACACATCTTTAAAAGTTGTTTATCTTTACGGAGCCGGACTTCTGATTCTGTTTTTTATGGTTCTCTTCTCGTGGCTTCATGATTTTTACCGAACAGGAGCAGCTAATACGGCACAGTTGATTACATTTTTCAAAGAGTATGCAGCTCCGGCAGTAGTCGGGGCTGTTACTTTTATATCAGTTTTTTCAGTGAATAAAAATCGGAATGGTGATTCTGACGCGGCAGAGAAAGGAGCGGCAAATAATGAAGGGAATAGACGTATCTGAAAACAATGGAGTAGTGGATTGGGGTGCTGTAAAAGCGGCAGGTTTTGAGTTTGCCATTATCCGCATTGGTTACGGGAAAGGACATCTTGACAGCCAATTTTATGACAATGTAAACGGCGCGTTAAAAGCAGGAATGAAAATCGGCATTTACCATTATTCTTATGCATTATCTGACGATGTGGCAGGTATCGAGGCGGATTTTGTTATTCAGACGCTTGAAGAGTGCGGATTGACTACAGATAAATTGCCGATGGGCGTATGGTTCGACATGGAAGATGGGGATGGTTACAAAGAACGTCATGGCATGCCGGATAATCAGGAACTGACAAACATCTGCAACGTCTTCATTAATCGCTTGTGGGATGCGGGCTATAAATATGTGGGACTGTATTCTTGTTATGACTGGCTAGTGAATATTCTGGATGTTGATCAGCTGGGCGGATGTGCAATATGGTGTGCGCAGTTTGATTCAAAATGTGATTATCCGGGTGCCCATATTTGGCAGTACACGGAATCAGAAAATATTGAAGGAAAATTGTTTGATGCGGATGTCGTGATGGAGGTATAAATGTGTGGAAGAACATTAAAACAAGCAATTATCGCTATCTGCTTATTATTGGAATTATCGTCTTGCTGTGTGCAGGTATCTGCGGATGGTGGTGTTATGAATCGAGCAGAGCCAAAACAGACTGTCATGATATCAATGACGGATTGGAACGAGCTCAAGACGGAATCCGCAGCGCAGAACTTGGAATTAAATCAACTCAGACAGAAATTGATCATGCTCAAAATGGACTCCGGAGAGCAAATGCAACAGCTGGAGAAATTGCAGAAAGAGCTCGAAGAGATGCAGATATCATTAATGAATGCGAATCGATCGTTGAACGATGTCAGGAACGATCTATCCGAATCCAGAACATCATTAGAAGAGTTGAAAAACAAAATAAAGAAAATGGAGCACAAACAAGCGGTCATACGTAGGCAACGAGATATATATGCGGGGCTGTTTGTTATTACCGCGGGAGCGGTTTTCTCCCGGAGGTGATCCTAAATTTAATCTATGGTATAATATAATTAATTGAGCCGTGGAATATTGCACAAAGCGGACCGGAAAGAGCCTTGATACAGAAATTGTATCAGGGCTTTTTCCTTTCAAGGAGGATTATATGAGATGGTTTTTATATGCACCGCTACAATTACTCATTATGATAATTTGTTATATCACAAATCCTATTGTAGTATTGTTTGCCGACAAAAACGGGGAACTGCATGGATTTTTGCGAAAATGGCAAACATTTGATGATTCATGCGATAGCGAAGACTGCGTGACAAAATATGTACCAGACTGGATGCGGTATGATTTCTATAAATACTACTGGGCGGAGAAACGATATGATCCGAACTATGGACGGGTTATGAAAAGATCGATTAACATTGCGTCGCTGCCGTTAATCGATAAATTGAAGCGATATTGTTGCCGTGTGTTCTGGTTGTCAAGAAACTGTGCATATGGTTTTGCAATTGACTGGTTCGGAGCGACAATCAATCCAGATAATGTAGTAGTCATTAATGATTATAGAGCAGGAGAGTCCGAAAGAAATATATTTGTTACGCGGGATTTAAAATACTGGAAAATATATAATTCTATGCGAATTCTGAACACGAATTACCGATGGAAAATATATTTAGGATGGAAAATTCATAACGTGCAAAGTATACATAGAGCAATGCTGGCACTCCGAATGTGGTTCTGCAAAGCAAATTAAAAGACGGGGCGGGGAGAAATCCCTGCTCTTTTTTTTCTTTGAGCGGCAAAAATACGGCAAAAATTTTAGCTAAAATACCGCATTTTAACGGTTGTTGTTTTTATCATTATTTCTTGGCCACTCGGTAAAATCGACAAAACACAAACACAACGATTTTCAACATGTCTTAATAAAGCTTATGCTATAATCAAAAACCAGAGGGGAGTTATCCCGCTGAATAAAATCATGGGCTTGTCATAAAAATCATTTTGAAAACGTTATAGGTGCATAGGAGGAAAAACATGATATCTGTATTTGATACGCAGCCCGTCATTCTGGAAGAAAAAGACGGACATGTACTGACGGTCAGCAGAAACGGTCTGCTGTATAAAGACAGCAATGGGGAAGTTTTAAAAGATGTGGACTTTGAAGACGTAAATGGGATTCTGCCTTTACGTTACCTGAATTCGAACATCAGTTATAACCTTATTTTCCGCGGCCGGAACTGGAAAAATATGGCTTCTGAGCTGGATACGGATCGGTACAATACCTCTGGCGGCCATAATATACGGGAGACCAAAGCCATTATTACCGCCTTTGCCCGTCATAAGCTGACTGATGATTTTCCGGACAATCTGGACACACTGGACTTGCCGCTGGATTATTCTTACTTTAAAAAGAGGGAAACCCGCCTGTCCGGAGGGGTGATTACAAATGGGAAAAAGGAAATCCCCATCCGTGATATCCGCCGTGTCAAATGCATTACAAACGGTACGATCAGCAATCTGTGCATCTATACTACGGATAAAGGAGGATTTTTCTTTGACATGCCGAAGATGACCGTTACCCTGAACGCTTTGACCGTTCCTTTGCTGGAAGCCGTCATGACCAGAAATACAGGGCATGGAATTGATTTCTCACGGGGTGACGGTTTCGGGCAGAGCACTTCGGAATTTGTCATCATCCGTTACCTGGATTCCGGATACTTCCTCCATAAGGACGGCACGGCTCACGAGGATTGGCAGAAGACTGCCTGCGACCGCACTGCCGGTTATGGGTACGATTTGAAAATGCTTCTGCAAGAATGAATAAGACGATGACATATAAAGAGAGTCTGCAAGGCGCGGCTCTCTTTTTTGCCTGGAGCCGTTTTGCGGGATCGGCCTAAGAAATGAAGGTTCGTTTCTTTTTTTGTGTGTCCGGACGGCGTCCGAAGGAGGAGAAAGCATGGCGGATGCGTATGATGAAATGGAAAGATTGATGAAAGAGTATGAAGCGCTGGCGCAAAGCGATCTCCCTGCCGCTCTGGAAAAAATGATTGATTTGTATTTTGATGAAACATATGAAAATACGTTCAATTATGATGTATATGACGGTATCGAATTATGGCTGCAGGAAAATGCGGACGGCAGGCTGCTGGCATCTGTCCGGAAATACAAAGGCGCGCCGGGATATGCCAGGCTGGCGGAGACAATCCGCACAGGTATGAAAGGTTAGCCTTCTGCGTAAAGGATTCCCTTGGTGCCTGTTTTTGATTCAGGGAACGGCCGGATATTTCCGAGGCCTTGTTTACAGAAATAAATTATCTTGTGATTTGAGGCATTATATGGATGAATTGTTTGAATGTTTGGTTTTCATTTTTGGTTTTCTGTATATTTTTAAATGGATGCTGGATTTCTTAGTGAAGAAATTTCATTTGCATACCGGAATCTTTACCATAGAAGGAAATCAGCTGGTCGTCCGTGCGTTATTTTCTGTCAGGTATGAAAAGGATAAGATAGCAACGATCATTTTTTCCTGCATGCACAGCTGGCGCATTCCATGGGCTCATGCGGGAAAGATGTTGATTATCATGAAAGACGGGACAAGAAGCGGACCGTTCCAGTTTGACAGCGGATCCCTCACCGGAGAATTCTGCCCGATCCTCGATTCCGGAGAAGATATCGAGCGAACCATAGCGTATTTACGGGAGGAGTTAAAAAGACATGGTATTTCTTCTGTCTATAGGAAATAACGGCAGGCAGAAAAAAGTGGCAAAACGGGCTGAAGAGACAGCAGAAGATGTTTATCAGCGGGGTATGAAATGATGGAAACGGTATTATTGGCTTTTATGCTGATAGCGGCTGTCTGTATAGGAGCCGCGACGTATAATTTAATGAAAATCTCCTCTCTTCCTGCGCGGGAACGGTATAAAGTTCTCCGCTTCAAAGGAGACAGCCTGACCATAGGATACGGACTGTTTGCTCATACATATAAGCTGAATGAAATTTTAGAAGTACAATTTGTAAAATTTCCTATAAGAGGCCGTTGGAGTCTGGGCGGTTATGTGGGTGAATTACGGGTGATTAAAATGAATGGTCATCGGTGCCGGTGGATTTCTTTTGACGGCAGTGTGTACTATGGACATATAGTTTGGATTACCAATGAACACATCATTGATTTATCCACGGATTTACTGATGAAAGAGCTTCGGCAGCATGGGGTCCAATGCTTTAAGGAACGGAATTGGTGTTCCTGAGCTGCACTTGTGCGGATGCATGGAGGTACAGGATTTGATAAAAGAACCGTGAGATATGCTTCTGAAAACTTGTGATGACATAAGGGCGGTGTGTAGATGATGGACATTAAACGACTCTTTCAAATTCCTTTGATTTTTTTGCTGATTCCCCTGTTCTTTCTGGTTATGTTAATTAAGATATATATACTTCAATATATAATCATGAACCGCATTGCCGTTTGGGGAGGTTCTTTCTGGATGGTACTGTTTCTCTTTTGCCTGCCTGCGTTGGAAGTACTCCCCGTGTGGAAGATTATTGTGTACCATTACGGTTGGAAAGTCCGAGAAAAATTCATCTCTTCGTCTTACAGCAGGGGAGATATCCTGGTGCTCTATCAAGCCATAAAAAGTTGGGATACAGCCTATCTGGGCGGAGCGCTTCTGGATGCAGCCATAACGGCAGTTGAAGCCGTGTGTTTCCTGGCGACACCTTTGTTTCTTTTCCTGCCCTGGGTTCTGTATGGTGTGATTGCGAAATGGTTTGGACTGCCTGCCGTTATTTCTTTCTAAAGGATTATAAGAGGACGAATGTAATATTCATAGTCCCTTGAAGTTTTATACTGCTTCTGATGCGCGTTCCAATCCTGACGGTCAGCTCACTGTCCATAACAGAACCGGAAAAATCTTTGAGCGTGTGAAGAAACGCCATGGTAGGATTTTTGACGCAAATGATGAAATCAAACCCAGTCCGTGCAGCTTGGCGTTGGGACAGCATTACTATACGTTGTAATGATCATCTGTGTGTTCAGGGCATTAGACTCGTTCTTTATGCTATACGATACGAAAGCAGCAATAGAAAAAATTTTCTTTGATGGAAAACGGCTTCAAAGAGGAAAAAAGAACCTTACAAATCTCGTTTGAGTGATGGATAAATTGGGATTTAAATAATAAATAAAATGAAATGATAAGTGAGAAAGGGTAAATTATGGGAGTAGATCATTTACAGGATGAACCAAAACTTATCTTGACATATCCTCATAAGTCTACATTTAATAGGATAGGCTTTTCATCCATGGTATCTTTATCTTTTATTGTTCTGTGGATACTGAATCATCTTATGAGTTATAATACTGATTTTTCAGATAAAATTATTATGGCAATAGTGCTGGTTGGCGCTCCGCTCCTTATATGGTTTATGGGATATTATCTCTTCATAAATGGAGTGAAATTAGAAATTTACGAAAATAATATCGTTAAATATTATACTTATGGAAGCAGAGGGCGGAGTGTATTGCATTTTAAATTTAAACTCGAAGATATAGAACAAATAAAATTTAAAAAGCGTCCGTTTAATTGTCTAAAGCTGACCATCAAAGTTCGGAATCCTGTTTTTTATGGGTTTCATGAGAAGAAGCTAAATAAATTAATGAGTATAAATCTCATCACAGATAGAAAAAAATCGGAATTTTTTATGCAGCAGATGAAACAATTCCAAAGACAACAAAGAAGAATGATTGAATGATAAAAGTCCGCTGGAGAATAATTGGTATGGATTAAGGAAAGCACTTCCAATAATTGATGAATGGTCAAGAAATAATAATCCTGATACAAGGAGAACAGTTACAGAAGGCCGTTGCACCGTTGCGCATGAACGGGAGAGAAAGCCTGAGGATGATTAGACACCTGATATTTCCTGCATTTTTTGCTGAATGGAAGAAACAATAAGGATTAAGATGGTAAACTCAAATCCCGCCTATAAAACCGATGCCATTCAAGAACCGGAAGTTGTTGATAAATTGTTGCGTTGCTTTTGCAAAAGATGATGATTTGCCAGTCTTGCATAACAAACTTCACGAATATTATGGGATAGTATTCAACCGCAGAAACTTGCTGCACAGATTAAGACAACCGTAAGAAGTGCCATAGGTGTTGTCGATTCTGTAAACGAGCTGCGAAATAACAACACTGTTGCACATTCAAATGGAGAACTTATTCAAAAACGAGAAGCCCAATTGGTAATAAGGCTTGTAAATACGGTTGAAAATTAGGTCATGTCAACAGCCAATCCGCAACATCCACGATTTTTACGCCTTCGTACTGATACATTTCCTGCCTTGTGCGGGTGATGATTATCTTCGGGTAGGCATCTGCGATTTTGAGCAGCGGCGATACTTCGCGCTCAAAGGTGGCAGGCTCATCTATGGTATTAGCAACCTGGATATAGAGCTTCTCACTGCGCCTGATCGCTACGAAATCGATCTCTTTTTTATACAGGACTCCGGCGTACAATTCGTATCCGCGCCGTAAAAGCTCAATAGCGACGATGTTCTCCATCAACCTGCCGTAATCCGCGTTCTTTGTGCCAAGACGGGCATATTTGAAGGAATGATCGCTGAGATAGTATTTATCATTGGATGCAAGATAGCGTTTCCCCCGAATGTTATACCGTCTGACTTTATAAAACGCAAATGCATTGCAAAGATACTTGATATATGCACTGATAGTACGATCATTGGTCTTGAATTGTTCTTTGGTGAAAACTGCGGCGACGCTTCTGGTGGAGGTCAGATTTGAAATATTGTCAATCAGAAAGTCGCACAGGCGATCCATAAGCGGCATATTGCGGATTTTGTATTTCTTCTGAATGTCACGCACAATCAGTGTGGAAAATACGTCTGAAATATAGTCATATTTTGCTTCTGGCGTTTTATAAAGAAATGATCCGGCCATGCCGCCTTCGGTCAGATAACGGTTAAAGGCTGCATACTGGTCTGAAAGTTCATAATATTGCATGAATTCAGCGAAGGAAAACGGATAGACCTCAATTTCAAAAGTTCTGCCGGTGAACAGCGTTGCAAGGTCAGAACTGAGCAGAAACGCATTGGAGCCTGTAATATAAATATCGTACTTCTCAGCAGCGTGGAAATTGTTGATGGCCCTTTCAAAACCTTCGCACATCTGCACTTCGTCAATAAAAATATAGTTCGTTTTTTCCGCCTGATATGCCTTTTCAACATACGAATTCAGCTTGTGATACTCCAGCAGCGGTTCGTATTCGCTCAGGCTGTAATTGACGTGTATAATGTTAGCAGCCGTATCCGCCTGCCGGACATACTCCATAAATGCTTCCAGCAGCTTTGACTTTCCGCTGCGCCGCACTCCGGTAATGACCTTGATATCCGCTGTTCCCATCACGTCTTTCAGTTTGTCAAGATAAAAAGTTCGCTCAATCAATTTCATGGCATTCTCCTCCGTCGTCAGAAGCATAGCACATCTATTTCGCAAAATCAATTTAATATAAAAATCGCGAAATAGGAATATTGATAAAATAGCGGCAGGAATTCCTCCCCGCCGCCGTGCGCCCGTTATGCGCAGAGCAGATTATTATCGACAATTTCCGTTGCCCTGTCCCGTACAGCGTTCATCTGTTGTACCTAAAGCATCTGATCCTCGGCTTTGAGCCTTTCGTTAATACTATCTTTCTCAGTGAGTTGCTTTACCAGATGGAAGAACGTTTCCTCCAATTGCTCCTGCAAAATCCCCCGTATAATAATGTTTGCGTATATGTCACGTGTTTCCGGCTGCCATATGTTGTTATATAGTTTTACCTGATTTTTCTTCACAGCAGCCGCTAACAGGTTGATTCCGATAGATTCAAAATTCGGTTTGAAGAGTGGGGTAACTGGCTTCTTAATACTCGTTTTCTTAACTCGAACCTTTCCTATAATATATTATAAGGAATGAATATAAGAATGAACTGTTGCGGTATTCCCTTTAATGTCTGTTATTCCTTATTATTAATGGCTTTCCTGATGTTTCCGAGCCGTTTGGGAGGCTCTTTCTGGATGGTGCTGTTTCTCTTTTGGCTGCCTGCATTGGAAGTACTCCCCGTGTGGAAGATTATTGTGTACCATTACGGTTGGAAAGTTCGGGAAAAACTCATCTCTTCGTCTTACAGCAGGGGAGGTATCCTGGTAATCTATCAAGCCATAAAAAGTTGGGATACAGCCTATCTGGGCGGAGTGCTTCTGGATGCAGCCATAATGGGAGTTGAAGCCGTGTGTTTCCTGGCGACACCTTTGTTTCTTTTCTTGCCCTGGATTCTGTATGATGTGATTGCGAAATGGTTGGGTCTCCCTGCTGTTATTTCTATTAACTGTCTATAGAGGTGAAATATGGGCTGTTTTGAAAATATTATGATGAACCATAATGAAAAGAAAATTATTGGGCTCTGCAGAAGATTAAACAGAAAGTGTTCACTGACATGCAATACGGATGTCACGGCATTATGCGAACTGGCATACCGGCTGTATGTTTCAGGCGATAAGAAAAATGCGCTTCATGTCTGCGAGTGTACGCATACGGGTATTCCCAAGAAGATTAACTATAATGTATGGGATTTTATCCTTTGGATCTGGGGATTGGAAGCATATATTTATGATGAAGAGGGAAGGAAAGAGGATAAAGACTTTCGCATCACACGGATGAGAGAGGTGTGGTCAACACCTAAACGCAGTGATGAGAACGAGAAAGAAGCCTGGGCGTTTGTTCAGAAAATCATGAAGAGAGAAAGCTTTGCATCTGTCTGTAAGACAGAAGAAATTAAACAGGCGGCAGATGCCGGAGATAAAAGATTAGAGAAGAAGTATTGTTTTATCGCGCTCTACGGGATGATTGGATATGGGGTGACAGGCTTTTATCCTGATTTAGAAAAAAATAAAGCAAAGCTAAATGAAATGATTGGTGAATATATGATGCGGTTAAGATCCATGTGAGCAGAATTGATCGGAAGTAAGAAAAATGATTTATTATAATATATGGAGAAAGAATGATGAAAAATGAGCAGATAAAGGTATATATGGGCAGAAAAGCGTTTGCGGCGCCGATGATGTAAATGCTCCCCATCCGGAGGCTTTTTGCCTGCCCGACAACCTGTATGAATTTGTGGCGCTAATGAATCAGATACTTCCCTTTAGCGAATGGACCTGTTACAGGGGAACATACGGTACCAATATAAAGGATGTTGAGGATGGCATTCTTGTCTGGAGAAAAGCAGATACGCGGAGTCTGATTTCGATGGCATATGAACATAGTGCGAATACCTGCAAAAGTATTATAGAATACGACAGGTATTGGCATGCGCTGATACAGGCGCATCCTTATTTATATTTTGAGTAATACCGTCCGCTGTAAGGCGTATGGAGAGAGGGATATATGGACAGCTTCTTTTGTAATAGTATAGGAAAAAATAAAGAATTGAATACCATGCTGATGCATGAATGTGATATTTATTTTTATGAACAGCTTCAGGACGTGCAGTTTTCGGAAAATCAGGAAACCTACTCCATGCTGTGCAGGGCTTTTGCCTGTGACGGCAGCGGAGGAGAATATGTTTTTCTTGAAGACGGCAGTATCGGTTTCATCAGCAGTGAAGGCAGTGTCGGGAGAGTAGCGGAAAACATGGACGAATTATTGACGTTCCTGCTCCATGCCGGATGTATTTCTGACTTTGATTGTAAATATCTGTATGAAAATCAAACCTTGCTTCATACCTTTTGCGCGGCATATGTGTCAAAGGTAAGAGACGATTATAAAGAGCGGAATCGGGACTGGGACAATATTCGCAGTGCCATAGCTGAAAAATTATCTCTTTCTTTTAATCCCGATCAATTAGCCGGTTTGGCTATGAAGTTTTATGAAGCCGCTGTAAGGGAACCTGCTTTTTCCTGTACATACCCGGATGGAGAAAAGGAATACAGGTGTGACCCCGTTCTTTCCGATATCATAGGAATGTGGGTAACCGGGCTTTTGAACATGACAGAAGAAGAAATCAAGGGATATAAATAGGAATCCGGTTATAAACTCTGTGAAGAAAATATATGGTATCCTTATATAAAAACAGGTTGTTAAAAAATTAGGAGGCATTATGGGTATTGTACGTGTAAAAGAATTTGAAGAGGAGTTTGAGCAGGAAGAAATTGAAATCTATGCACTGCTTCGAAAGGTGCCCAATGGTGTCGCAGTTTACTCGAAGGATTGTCTCAGGCCTCTTGCCTATACGGAGGCTACCGTAGACTGCAAAACAGGGGCGCTGGATCGGCGTGAGGGGATTCTTACCTGGCTTATTTCGTCAGATCATGAAGTGGGCTGGGGCTATGACTTCAAGCAGTATGGGATTTACAGGCTCTTAGTCAGAAAAGCGAAAATCAAAATATTAGATGAGAATAGGTTGGCGTCATGGAACAATCGGTACCTGGTACTGAAAGTTCTGGAATGGGATGCCGGACAGAAGGAGCTGGAAGCCCTGGCAGCCTACTTACAGCAGCCTAAATACATTCACACACAGCGGGGAGACTTTCTGTTAAACCGGCAGTATAAATGGTACGAAATGAAGACACCGGACTGTGAGTTTACCTTAGATGCGGATGAAGGTTCTGGCGAGACCTGTGAAGCTGCATTAGCCGCATATAAGAAGCACGAAATGAATATGCCCGAACTGGATCGGCAGCTTCGCGCCTATGCTGCCGGTCATATGCTGGATACGGCTAATGACTGGCTGGATAATGATGGTGAAGAACCAATCACGGCAGATCAATTTGCAGATCGGATCACCTTGTCCGGATTGGCTTTCCGTAACGACGGATCAATAGAAGCGTATTATGATGACGGGGATATTTTCTGGGGACACTGCATCATTGTGCATATGGATAAAAACGGAAACATAGAGGATGCGGAAATCGCCGGGTGACCGGAAAGGGAAGAGTGAAGAAAAGAGAGCAAGTATATGATTTGTGGCAGATATGCGGATTGGCATGATTGGCCTCGATTTGATATAAGAGATTAACCGAAAGATTGATGAGACAGATTGATATGCATGATAAACCGGCCAATAAAATTGAAAATAAAACAGAAGAAAGGGACGTGGACACGGAAAAATTTTACGTAGCCGAAGAAGGTGTTCCCTTATACATTTGCGATCAAAATGCGGTTATTGCTTATTACGGAAGCGAAATAGAATTGAACAGGACGATTGTATCGTCTCGGGGAGATGGAATTTATTCGGCAAGACTTCCGCTGCTGGACGTCACTCTTCCCTTTTGGGTGTATGGAAGGGGCCTGCTGTTTTTAGATGCCTATTATTTACTGGCAGAAACAGTTAATAACAATACATGGAGTCCAATAACCAGTGTCATGATTGACATTCATAGAGGGAAGTATGCCGGCCTGGAACACCGGTATTCCCGTATATCTGTGGAAGAGAAGGGGATAGAATTGAAAAACGGCCATGACGGACATTCTTTAAGGTTGCAGGATGTTCATGGACTGAAATGGATTCGGTTATAGGATTGGTTTGCCGCATTTGAAGCGGCGGATATGACTTACGAAAAGAACAGATCTTTGTGAGGGGGGACAATGATTAGAATCTGTTTTTATAATTATGGCGGCGGTATGCTCCATGTGAGCAGGGAGTTGGAGATTGACGGGGAAGTCGATGAGTATCTTATCCGGCATATTCCCGGCCTGCAGCTGGAAGCAACGGACAGTGAAGCGGATATGGATGATAACAGTATTTATTATTTTAGCGGTAAGAATGAAGCGGAGGCCTGCGGTCTGGCAAAGGAGCTCATAAACAACCGTATCCGCAGGCAATCGGAAATGAAGTATACCATTGAGATTGTGGATGGCTTGCTGTAATACTCACTATGGTTTATCCGCTGTACTTAAAGCCGGTTACTCAGATTTATTGCTGTGCAGATATTTGCGGCTGACTGAAAAAATGGTGCGGCAGGCGGATAGTTTTGTGCTTTTATAAAGTTTTATTTGAGAGAGGAACATGAAATACTTATTTTGTTTATTGATACCGGCAGGACTGTTCCTGTTGATTATAAGCATCAAATATGTTATTCGTTTTGCTAAGTCTGAAATGATTTACGAAATGCCTTATAGCAACGAAACGGGTACATTTACTCTTGCTGCAAGGGGGAAATATGGCTTATGGATCAGCGGAAAAAAGTTTAAAAAAGCGCCACTCGGAGAATTTGGACTGACTCTTGTCAACCGGGATACGGGACAATCCGTTCCCCTGTGTGCTCCTCTTTTGCGTACCGCTGTGACCGGGCTCAGCAAGTCCAGGCTGAAATTGTATTCCTTTCAGGCAGAAGCCGGCACATATACGGTTTCCTTAAATGATGAAGTGCGTATCAGAGACAAAGCATGCGCGTTTCTTGTGAATGCCGTAACTAAGCGTCCCGTAGATTACAGTTTGTTTTCTGTTCAGGTGTACCGTCATACATCCGGTATGGTTTTATCCCTGTGTATACTGGGGATTATATTCGGCGCCGTCATAATGGTTTCGGGAGCTGTTCTCCCGGCTGTTTTATAGAAGGATCAGGGGATTCTGTGCGTAGAGAATATCTGCGTATGTAACATAAAAGGTGGGGCAGATGAAATTTTTAAAACCGATAGTCATTTTATTCCTGCTGTTCAGTACCGTTTTATCCGGCGGCTGTGGTCATACAAAAGAAGATCAAGAAAGGATCATCCGGTATTTGGATAACAGATTTGGAAAGGATACATATACAATTAAGCAGGATGAGAGTTATTATCGCTGGTTTGTGACATTGAACCAATATCCGGATCTTACTGTTTACTATACGGTATCCCGTGATCCTCTTTCCATGACATCACCTTCCATAACGACAAATTTTGATAAGGTTTTCAGTGAGCATGCAGTTGAAGAATACAAAAAAACGCATGCACTTGGTGATGATGATCTTGTTTTTGATGATTCCATTGATTTCGTATATCACACAAAAGTTAAATCCCTTGAAGAATTGAAAGTGCCTTATGACAGGGTGATGGGATTTATTGCCTTTGTTTCCGAAAAATATCCGGTTCTTATTGATGAAGGGTTATTGAATATACGAATGGATATTACCGGTATCCGTTTGAAAGGCGCAGATGATGACGATACCCTGATATTTCAACACATATCCAAAGCAAAAAAAGACGGTCTCAGCATTGTGTCATACGAAGAAATTTGCCGGGAATTAGCGCCGAAGTTAAAAACGCATGCGGATAATCCAGACGGTTTTACATTTCACGCAGATATAGGAAAGTCATTTATTTTGGGCAGCGATACTTTTGGTGACTGCTTTCACAAAAACCTTATTTTAGAGAACGGCACGCCTGAAGAATTGGACAATATCATCTTGCAGCCCGGAGAAATAAGCAGACCCTATATTTTCAAAAGTGAGAGCCGGTATGAATTTACAACGATAACATTACAGGCTGAAAACGTATCGGACTCGCCCTGTTCTTTGCCTGAGGCAACGATTGTAAAAGCGGTCATAGATGATGCGAAAGAAATATATGTCGATCCGGTAAGGATTGATCTTGCTTTTGATGAACGGAGGGAATGGAAGGATCCCTATGAAATGCTGGGGATTTCTCCGCCGGAAACAGAGGAGGAAAATGCGGAAGGCGTGCCATATAAAAATATTAAGATTTTATTTACAATGAACAAATACTACAAAGGCGTAAGAAGGGTTACCTTGACTTTTAATAAGCATACCGGGTAATGGTTGTTTGCTTATCATTTCAAACTATCTGCTGTTTCATTTATTGCGGCGACTGGGCTTCAACCCTTTTGCCGCTTTGCGGACTGCCTTGTGCCGTGGAGTTGAAATGCCCGTGATTTTATGGATGGCAGACGGCTTGCTGTAAACTTATGCGTGGAGTAAAACGGATTGATTTCATGTCGGATAAGGGGGAGAGAGTATGCGGTTTGATGAAAACCTGCGTCAGTTTGTTTATGAGTACGAAGGGATCGTCTTTGCCTGGGATGAGGAACCGGGGAAAGATTTTCCTGATACGGTGAAGAAACTGGCAGCAGGTTATTATGAAAGGCTTGATGACATCGTCGGGCATATTGCCCCCGATTTGAAAGAAATGTATGGAATTACGGATCCCGGGGAGATAAAGAGCAAACTGGGGAAACCTGTCATCGACCTTACGATGGGAGAAATTAATTATCTGGAGCATACGTTTGATTACGAACATATCTTTACGCTGGAATACCTGGATGACGAGTTTAAGCAGTTAAGTCATTTCAGCGTGGACGGGTGATGTGAAGAGAGGCAATTCATGAGTAAGATGAAAGAAAGAACATTGGTCACGCTCAAAGAAGAAGCAGCAGTTGATTATCCGTTTTCCGATGATCTGCCCTTAGTTTACCTGGGGGAACTGGCCAACATGCCGGAACATGGAATTTTTATAGGCCGATCGGGCAAATGTTATTTTGGATATCATCTTTGGAATTTCAGAGAGTTAAGGGAAGATGAAGTATAGCCGGTAAGGTTTGTTATGACATGGCGTTTTATGCTTTACTGTACCGATTCATCATGATATAAAAGGATTCAAAACATAAAGGAGAATGGATATGGGGTATGACATCACTTTCCATCCGATCAGCGAAGCGCAGATGGATGCATGGTATTTTTCCCTGCTGGACAGCCTGGCGAAAGGGGATACGTCCCGGCTGGAGGCGGTGGCGGAAGAAGCGGGGATGGATCCGTTTTACATAAATAAATACAGGGATCTGATGAAGTATGCCGCCGGGACGCCGCCTTCAGAACGATTTGAAACCACCCACGGGTTTTATATGGCGGTGGTGCAGGGTTTTTTCCGCAAGCATTATTATGTGCGGGGGACTGCCCTTTCTTTCATGGCGGAGGAGTACCCGCTGATGAAAAGGTATATCACGCCATGGAAGGATATTCTTCCTGAAGGTATCTTCCCCCCTGCACAGCAGGGAATCGTCGAAAATTATTCTGCCGGCGTTTATCTGTCCGCAGAACAGGTGAAAGAACTTCTTTCCGATTATGAAAGAAATAAGGAAGTACGGGAAGCGGTCGATGATTATTTCATGGAGAATGGAGCCGTACTTCTGAAAGCGCTCCGGGATGCGGCGGAGAATGGAGCGGGACTGCTGGAAGCGACAGATGTGGTGGAAGTGGAACCGCTGGATCTGAAAAAAACGACATCCTATTCAGACCTGAATCAATGTGATCAGGAAGGGGCTTTTATCTACCAAAAGGTAGCGAGGGCACAGATCAGCGAGTTTATGAAATCGAAAAAATCTTAAGCAGGATATATCGCGGAAAGAAGGATATGATGGGAGAATACAGACAGGAACGACTGCTGCTTAAGGGACGGGTGAAGCTGATCATAGACCCTATGGAGTTCCGTATGGCGCTTTGGATCGATGGGTTCGGTTTGTCCGATGCGGTGACGGGAGAAGAAATCACGCCCCTTTGCCATTCCTATAACCTGGAGCATGTGGAAGAAGCGGGGAATCAGCTGGAAATAGATTTCCGCATATATCCGGAAGGACATGTATATTACCATGTGGCGGTGGATCCTTTTGCAAGAACATTTACTTATAAAGGGAAAGTATACAGTACGGATGATTTCAGAAAAGTGATAGAAGCTGACCGCGTGGGGATGGGAATCAAAGCGTGAAACAGGACATTCTATCCTGTGAGCAGGCCTGCCGCCATTTCTTACGAATCATAAAAAACAGTCTGTATCTGTGTCCGGAAAATCGGGACTGGCAGAAACGGACTGTTTCTCTTTTGTCTTATTGACGGCGCCTATGCGGTGAAACGGAAAAAAGCGGTGTTGTTATCCGATGAGCTTTCCGTTTTCAATGCGGAGAACCCTGTTGTGCCATTTATCCAAGGTGGAGCGGTGGCCGATGCTGATGACCGTTGTGCCGGGGAGCGCCGTCAGAAGACGGTACATCTTTTCTTCTGTTTCTTCGTCCATGGCACTGGTGGCTTCGTCAAGGAAGACCCATTTCGGTTTTCTGAGGAACACGCGGACAAAAGCCAATTTCTGCTGTTCCCCTAAAGAGAGGATGTGGCTCCAGTCCGCCTCGGTATCCGTCTTTTCCATTAAATGGGAGAGGCCGCATTCCATAAGGAGCGGGGAAAGTATTTCCTTGTCCGCCGTTTCCAGAGGGTACGATGCGGCTTCGGCAGAGGTGCCCATAGGAATGTAAGGTTTTTGGGGAATGAACATCATTTCAGAGGGGGCGGGCATGGAGATATGTCCTTTGACGTAGGGCCAGAAGCCCGCCAGCGTACGGAGAAGGGTGGATTTCCCGCTTCCCGAAGGGCCTTTTAGGATGACATGTTCTCCCGATTTGATTGTACAGCTCGCAGATGAAATGATTTCCCGTGTCCTTTTGTTTTCATCCATGGCAGGTACGGAAATGGTGACATCCGTGAGACGGAGCCTGTCAGGAGTCTCTTCGCGGACAAGGCTGCTTGATTTTTCTTCGGTCTCTTTTTCGATGGCCGCTATGTGCTTGTCAAAGGACAGCAGACGTTCCGCGCAGGACTGCCATTCCGCCAGAGACGCATATACATCGACGAAGTAGGACATGGCGTCCTGGACTTTGCCGAAGCAGTTGGCAATCTGCATCAGGCCGCCTAAGGAAATATTTTGAGATAGATATCTCGGCACAGCGACGACAAAGGGAAATATAATGGCAATCTGGGCGTAGCTGTTTGTCAGCCAGGAAAGCTGTTTTTGCTTTTTGATGATGAAAAGGGTATTTCTGAGGAGGGTCATGAAACGGTTTGACAGGAAGGATTCTTCTTTTGCCGCGCCGTTATAAAATGCCACGCTTTCCGCCGTTTCACGGAGACGGACCATGGAGAAACGGAAGTCGGCTTCCAGCTTTTGCTGGAGGTAATTGAGGGAAACGAGGCGGTGGCCGACTTTATGGGTGATCCATGTGCCGAGAACGGAGTAGGCGAGCGCCGTCCAGACAAGGTAACCGTAAATATGAATTTCCTGTCCTGCGGCAGAAAACGATAGGACTTCCGATAAATTCCAGAGAACAAAGATAAAGCACACGATGGTCGTTGCCGAGCGGAGCAGCCCGCTCATGAAGGAAAGCGTGCGTGCCGTAAAAAGATTGATGTCTTCGGAAATACGCTGGTCGGGATTGTCTGCCGTGCCTTGGGAAAACATTTCAAGGCGGTAGTACATCTGCTGTCCGGTCCATTTGGCAAGGTAGTTTTTCGTCATCCATTTCCGCCAGCGGAGCGCCAGGCGCTGCTGCAGGTAGTAGCTGTAGACCGCAAAGGCGATATGGGCGAAGGCCAGTCCCGTGAAACGGAGCAACCCGCGGTAAACTGCGTCGCTGTCATAATTCTGCAAAGCGCTGTAAAAAGAATTGAACCATTCGTTTAAAAGCAGTGTCATATATACGGCGGCAATTGTGAGGGTAATGATACCTGCGAGATAGAGCCGTGCCGATTTCTTTTCTTCACTGTTCCAGTAGGGGGTGATCAGATGAAAAAGCCCCGCAATAAATTCCCGCGTCCAATATCCTGATTTCATAGGGTCTCCTTAATTTGTAATGTTTTCATTATACTATAGGAACACAGGGGATAAAAATAATCTCAGCAGAGCTTTACATCGAAAGATATCTATATTATAATAATTGCATAGAAAGATGTGGATATAAAGTGATTTGAAAAGGAGAGATGATGATGAGCAAAGAAATTCATTCTGCAGCAGATTTTGAAAAGGAAATAACCAATCACAAAGGATACGCCCTTGTGGACTTCTGGGCGACCTGGTGCCAGCCGTGCCGTATGATGGCGCCTGTGCTGGAAAGCGCCGAGAAGCAGCTTGGCAGCCAGATTAATTTCGCAAAGGTCGATGTTGATGAGCAGCAGCAGCTGGCCGCTGAATTTGATATCATGTCCATTCCGACTCTGGTGGTTTTTAAAGACGGCAAGCCTGTAAAGCGCATGTCCGGCTATCGCCCGCTCGACGCTTTTGTAGAGGAACTGAAAAGCGCAGTGGAATCATAAGGCTGAAAAACTGGAATTTATAAAACCGCTTCCTTTATAATACAAAGTAAAGGGGCGGTTTTTTATGTGCATGCCCCCGCGTACGGCTGTGACCGGTTTTGGAAAAAACTGCTGTAAACCGGCGGCCGTTTGAAAAGGAGAATTATGATGGGCGGAATGTTTGTGGGGATGCTTCTGTTGCATCTTGTCATCTTTATATTGATAGTTCTGCTTTGGATATACAGGAAACCGCTGGCAGAGGTTGCCGCGCATGATAAGGCGATGGCGGACAGGGAGCGGAAGAGGAATCCTTCGCGCAAAAACCGGCCTTATGCGTGGGTGGTGATGATCAGTTCCACGGCGGTGCTGGCTTTAGATATGTATTTTGATATGCCGTCAGTCGGTGTGCCGGGGCTGATCTGGAAAGGGCTACTGGCGGGACCGTCACTGACTGTGGCTGTCACGTCTTTCATGTGGGTCGTATTGGCCGGTCCGCAGAGGATCCGGCAGTATGTGAAATATGCGCTTTCGGCAGGGATGTTTGTCCTGTTTGGTATAATGTCGTTTACCGACTGCTTTGGCGGCGTGGAGGATGTCTTTTCGGGAACGGTGACGAAAGATATGGCGCTGAGCCATGTGATGTATGAGAAGACCTGGGCAAGAGGCGCCGGTATGTACAGCCGGTTTTTGCCTTCGCAAAGTGCAGGGCGGTTCGAGGTGATGATGGACGGCGGAGACGAATATATCCATTTCCATATTGCGCGAAGAGACAGGGAGGTTCTCGCGTCCATGATGGAGGGGCTGACGGTCAGAGGGAAAACGATACGGATAGAGGATCTGATACCTGCCGTGGAAGAGGGACGGAAGAGTTTTGCGATGTACGACGGCGGACAGATCGGTGGAGGGAAAGATGTCATGTACCGGATAACGTACTACCCCCATACAAAAATACTGGTATCGGCGGAAAGGATACAGTAACGATGTCTGCCGGGCGGGATATTATCAAAGGAAAAGGATACATTCGGCAAAAGGTATGTGACAGGTAAAAAATACCGATTCATGTGATACATTTTCTTTCATACAGGTAAGGTTCATTGTTTATGATATGAAGTGTGCCGTCGGGCGGGAAGGAGTATTTTATGAAATTTTCCAAATGGCTGCGGATATTGGCCGTATCAGGATGTATAGCGGCCACCGCCGTATTGGCAGGAGCGTTCAGCTGTTCCGATTTTGAAAGGAGCGGAGGCGGGCCTTATAAAGAAACGCTGGATGCACTCTATGAGAATTTGGCTGCCGGAGAAGGTTCAAATGATCAGCTGGCGGGTTCGGTAGGGATTATGGAGACGGTGAATGCCCTGGGACGGGAAGCGGCGCTTCAGGGGACAGGTTTTTCCATAGAGGATATCACCGGCGACGGGGTTCCCGAGCTGCTGGTAGGGAGTATGCCCGGTTCCGGAGAGTCTGTATATGCCGTGTATACGATACGGAACGGTATGCCGGCAGCCGTTTTCGACGGGTGGGCAAGAAACGGGTATTATGCGCTTGGCGGCGGACGGTTTTATTACCACGGTTCCGGCGGCGCGGCGTACAGCGCATTCGGGACTTGTCATCTTTCTTATGACGGCAGCCGGATAGAGTGGGAAGATTTTTACTTCTCCGATATCAAAGACAGCAGTGCGGGAACAATCGGGTATTTCCATAATACAACGGGCGTATGGAAGAAGGCGGAAGCAGAAGAATTATTTATTTCACGCGGCCGTTTTTTTGAAATGGACGAAACATTACGGACAGGGATAAGAGCGATAGGAAAGGTTCCCTTTTCGGAATATGCCTGCAGCCATGAAGCGGCGGCAGATGGAACGGTGCAGGCCCGTTGGGCGGAGGACGCACTTTCCGATTATGGGGAGTACGATGAATTTATGGCGGAGACGTCAGAATACCAGGTGCGGATCCTGTTTTCTACGCAAGGTGCGGTCGGGGATTTCAGAGTACTGCGTTTGGTTCCTGATCTGGATGAAGAAGGAAATATGACGTTCTCTGAAACGGAACTCTACTATGCCGGCCGGCTCACGGCGGAAAGACCGCTTGTGCTCGGCATGGTATTTCACGGAGACACGCCGGGGTACGGGATTTCCTATACGGACGGAAACGGAAGAACCAGACGGTTCTATATCGGCATGAGCGGGGACGACGGCTCTCTCTTTTTGGGGGAATTCTGAGACGGCTGGGCCATCCATTGATCTTGAGTTGTGGGAAGGGAGGCGCTGAAAATGAAATTTTTCAAACGGATTATAGGTCTGCTTTTATTCTTCACCTGTATGGGATCTCCGGCAGAGGCGAAAGTGATTCATCAGGATATGTGCCAGATGAGTACCGCCTATGAGGACCAGATGCATAAGATTGCTGATTTTGAAAAAGGAGCATTTAAAGGCCGTTTTGCTTTGATGGACGGACAGTGCAGCGGGCATACTTCTTATATGGCGATCGTCACTTATTATCATGGAGGGGTCAAAACGACTTTTCTTAATAATGAAAGAATACAGAAAATGAAGAATGTGCAAGTGGGAGAGGTGCTGGCGAATCAAAAGGGCGGCGTGTATCTGAAAATCATTCTTTCCCAATGGTACGGACTGGACGGGCAGGGGAAAGTTGTCGCTTCGGCAGAAGATAAAAAGTCGGTCGGGAATACGGATATTTCTTTGTATGTGGAAGGTATACGAACCATATACGGCAGTCTTGTGAAAAATAAGCCCGACGGAATGCACGGCAGCATGGATGAGATGAAGCTTGAGGCGAAGGAGTGGAGCCTTCCCGGATTTAAAATCGTAGTGGATGAGGAATGGGCAGATTATGTAAGGCCTGATGTAAACTTTGTCATGTCTGAAAGGGGAGATGCGTGATGCGTATGAAATGGCTGCCGGCAGGCATCGGGTTGTTCCTCGTCGGAATGTCGGTGGTATCCTTTGCTGGTGAAAGGGTTTATGAACAGGCTGAATTTCCCCATGAAATCTGCGGGACATGGATGGATATTCATGGAGGAAGGACTTTGGAGATTACCCCCCGTGCCGTGGACGGAGATATTTTGGACGGCATGTATGATGTGGCCGGCGGAGGAGTGCAGGGGGCAGTGAAAGCGGTGCTTCTGCGTGAGGGACAGCCGGTCACGGAGCAGATCAGCTGGAATGTGATGAGTCCGAATTATAAAATACTGGTGTATGGAAATCAGGTATACTGTCGTCTCACCGGAAAGCATTTTGAGTCTGTGGACGGCATATATCTGGGAATGGAGATGGAAGAGGTGCGCCAGCTCTACGGAGAACCGGACCGCAAAGATGGGACATTTCCATACCAGAGCTGGAGCTATGTAAAGGAAGGGGTCAGTGTATATTTCTATGGAGGGATCGTAGACGGCATATGGATTAACAAGGGAAGCAGGAAAACTTTCGATCGCTCCGGTTTGAATGCGGACAGTCCCCGGGACAGTTATGCCGCGTACTATAAGGCGGGAGGCCCGATGAATGAATTTTTTACGTCAGGCGAAGATGAGTCGGAATATATTAGCCTCTATGAAGACCGCGTCTGTTTGAGTTCAGGTCCTTATTAAAAAGAAAGAGCTGATGGAGATATTTCTCCAAGCAGGGAAATTTAAAAAGCGTACCGCGGATAAAAGTGCGATACGCTTTTTTTGTGAAATTTTACCAAAAGTAGGAGAAAAGGCTCGCGCCTGCTACGGTCATGATACCGGCGACGCAGATGGAGAGAGAACTCATGGCGCCTTCTACCGGCCCCATTTCCATCGCCCGCGCCGTACCCATGCCGTGGGCGGCCGTACCTATGGCAAGACCTTTTGCAATCGGGTTGGTGATACGGAGCGCTTTCAGGATATATTCGCCCGCTATGTTTCCAATAATCCCCGTAAAAATGATGGAGGCGACCGTGATAGGAACATAACCGCCCAATTCTGAAGAAATACCCATTCCGATCGGCGTGGTAATGGACTTCGGCAAAAGTGTCACATACGCCGCATGGTCAAAACCGAAAAGGACACATAAGAGGAAGATGGAAACAAGGCTGGACAGGACGCCGGAAAAGATACCGAGGAAAATGGCGGACATGTTATTCTTCAGAGTCTTCATCTGCTCGTAAAGAGGCACCGCAAGGCAGATTGTCGCAGGTGTAAGCAGGTAATTGATATACTCAAGGCTTCTGTCCATGGTGTCATAATCGTAACCTGTGAGTTTAATGAACCCGATGATGAGGATGGCGGATACCAGGAGCGGGTTTAAAACGGGCGATTTAAATTTCTGCTGGAGGTACATGCCCAGCCAGAAGGTGGATATACTGAGAAATACGCCGATATAAACGGAATTTTCAAGAAGAGAAATCATGAAACGCCTCCTTCGAGCTTTCTTTTTTTGGTGAACGGGACAGGAGGAGCTGCGCGGCAAATCCTGTTCCTGCCATGCAGGCAATGAGAGAAAGCACATTGGCTGCTATATATTGGAGAATAGCTGCCTTCATGACGGGCCACGCCACCACAAGCCCCACAGCGGCGGGAAGGAAAAGGAATGCCATGATGCTGATGAGAAACATGGCTGTTTCCTTAATCTGCGCTACGTGGAGAATTTTAAACCGGAGCAGGGAAAATAAAATTAAAATGCCGTAAATACTGGAAGGCACAGGCAAAGGCAGAAAATCATGGAAAAGTTCTCCGGCAAAAGAGACGGCCATGATGATGCCGAATTGTAAAAGATATTTCATGGACAACCTCAGGCAAGCACAGCGGAAATATACTGTATAATCAGTTGGGCTGTGTTCTCATGGCCCAGACGGATTGCGTCTATGCAGAGGTCGTAATATTTCGCTTCTCCCCAGTTTTCACCGGTGTGGAATTTATGGTAATCTTTTCTGTTCTGATCAGAATGGAAAACGATATCTTCCGCTTCTTTCCGGGAGAAATTCCAGTGCTTCATCTTGTAAGCAATCCGGGCTTCTTTGTCGCCATGGGTGAAAATACTGACACAGTCTTTTCTGTTTCTGAAAATATAATTTCCGCAGCGTCCGATAATGATGCAGTCCTGATGGCCGATGAGTTTCGTCATTGCTTCCGCAGTGGGTTTGTTGATCTGTTTCACCGACGCACCCATGGATAAGGCCAGGAGAAATCCCTGGGCGGGAAGTTCGTCGAAGAACATGGGCATAGTGTCATAAATACCCTGCTCCCTGGCAAGCCCGGAAAGGGAGTCCCGATCATAAATGGGGATGCTGTAATGTTTTGCAAGCATGGCTCCGACGGTATATCCGCCGCTGCCGCTTTCGCGGGCGATGGTAATAATCATAGTGAACCTTCTTTCTTTTTGAATACTTTTCATTATACTACCAATGGCAAGCCAGCGAATTTCCTTTATTTTTGGAATAAAACCATATATTTCTAAACGAATAGACCGAAAAAATTATAATAAAATGTGAAATAGATTGATTATACATATGGATATAAGTATAATAGTTCATGTGGAATAGTAGCAGACGGGGATGAATGATACTTTTCCGCACGGATCAGTTTGTTTATGAACCTGAGGGAATATGGCAGAGAAGGAAATTTGGAGACTTCGGCGCCGTCTCTTACAGGTATTTTTTATATGCAAGGAGAGGAGTATAGTATGAAGAAATCAGGGGTTTTAGGGCTGGCGGTATTGCTTGCCCTGGCAGGCGGCACGGCCCATGCGGCCGGTGTTTATGAGTTGGAAGGAGTTGTCGTTACAGCGACTAAAATTGAAGAGTCTGCGGAAAAAGTGCCGGCCAGTATATCTGTGGTAACGGCAAAGGAAATTAAAGACCGCGGGTACCAAAGTGTAGCCCAGGCATTGGGGCAGGAACCGGGGGTTTACCTGTCGCCTGTAGCAAATGGCGGGATTTCCCTTCGCGGTTTCGCATCCAGCGATATCCTTGTCCTGGTAGATGGACAGCCTGTCAATTCCGGTTGGAACGGTTCTGTAGACTGGACGATGATCCCCGTGGAAAATATAAAGAAGATTGAAGTGCTCCGCGGTGCGGCCTCTTCCCTTTACGGCGGCCGTGCGACAGGCGGCGTCATTTCGATTACGACAAATACCCATGAGGAAGGGGTTCATGGGAATATGACGCTTTCTTACGGAAGCAACAGTACGACAAAACAGGTTTATGATGTATCTGTCCGTAAAGATAAATGGGATATCGGCGCAGGGTATGAAAAACGTAAAACTGATGGTTGGCGGGGCTACTATGTGGACTCCCGCGTATCAGGCAGTACGGCAAATACACCGCAATTCGATGCGGGTAATTTACCTATTGACGGCCGCGGCAGGGTCATCCTTGGGGGACGCGGCGAAAAAGCGTGGACTTCTGAAAGTTACCATGCCAAGCTGACCTATCATTTCAATGATGACAAGTCTTTAACTTATTCCTACCTTCATACGGATCATAAATACAGTTATGAGCATCCCTTCACTTTGATTAAGGATGCTTCCGGAAAGAGCATTTTCTATGGCAGCGTTGTTTACCCCAACGGGAAAGGTATAGATTTTGCACCGGGTGATTTTCTCGGATATGTGGGTGCAAAAGAATGGGGTATGCACAATATTTTTTATGATGATAATAAAAACCGGTTTCATGTCCATGCAGGATATACAGATATCAAAAAAGACGGCTACAGCAGTGCCGGCGGAGATGATGCGTGGCTGCCCATGACGGAAGAGGAGACTTATGCGTGGAATGGGGAAGGAGTACAGTCTTTTTATCCGAGCAAGACAAAAGACTTTGATTTGAATAAAACCTGGGAATTGGGGTCCCATACCCTGATCGGCGGCTTGGCATACAGGGCAAATTCTTTTGACCAAACGAGATACAATCTGGCCCATTACAAAGATCACGGCAGTAAAATAAATGCTTATGAAAAACATCGCGGTAAAGACGAATCCCTGTCCGCTTATTTCCAGGATAAATGGCAGGCTTCTGAAAAATTTGCCGTTTACGCAGGCCTCCGTTTTGACCGCTACAAGAAATATGGCGGGCATCATGAATTCCTTACGACCGGTTATGTGAAGGACGATGAAGAAGGTATTTATAATGCATGGAGCCCGAAATTATCCTTAGAATACCTTGTGGGAAATGATACCGCTGTATATGCAAGTTATGGACATTCCTTCACGCCGCCTATACTCTACCAGGTATATCGTTCTGAAAGATCACCCATCAAGATTGTCAATGGCGTGCCTACGGCTTCTACAAGGGGATCTTTGCCCAATCCCGATCTTGACCCGGAACAGACGGATACATATGAACTGGGATTGAAGAAAAAATGGAAAGACACCACTGCGAATATTGCTGTCTACAAAGCGGATACGAAAGATGCTATCCGTTATTTCTCCACGGGCAAAGCATCTGTTTACAAGGGGGTACTCTATAAAAAAGGCTATTCCCAGTACAGGAACTTCGGCAAGGCAAAGAAGAAAGGCTTCGAACTCAGTGCCACCCATCAATTCTCCGATAAGGTAAGCGGCTATTTGAATTATGCGTGGGAAATAGAATCCATTGATGGCGAACATAACTGGGATATTCCGAAACACCTTATCCACTTCGGCGCGGAGTTTACCGATAAGAGATGGGATATCCTTGCTGATGCCCAGTATGTCAGCGCACGCCAGGAACCTGATGCGGCGACAGGCGTGTACTACTCTGCGGGAAAATTCTTCATTGCCAGCTTATCGGCCAATTACAGTTTCACGAAGAACACTACCGCCCAATTCTATATTTACAATCTTTTCGACAAAGTGATTTATGACAGCGAAGCGGCAAGCGGAAGAACGTACACTCTTACACTGCGTCATTCTTTTTAAGGAGAATATATGAAGAAAATACTTAGACTTGCTTTAGCTGCCATCCTTTTTGCTGCCGGCACCGTATCGGCGAGGCTTCCTGAACCGGTATCCATGCCGCAGGATATCAAAGGGACGAGCCCTCATAAGCCGGAAGCGGCGGTGTACTATCTGGCGGAGCTTGTGAAAGAAGGAAAGATAACGGCAGAAGAAGCGGAGCGGACGGAAGTGTACATGATTTTCAGGAATGCCCGCCGTATGCAGGATTTGCAGGATGTGGAAGGGCTTTCCGAGGAAGACCGCCGGGCATATATGAAAAAGAAACGTGAACTGCGGGGAAATCCCCTTGTGGAATACGCCAACCGATGCGGATTCACTTTGGAGCGGGCCAAAGAACTCATGGATCTTATGCATGACTCTGACAAAGGCACTTCATACTACGGTAAAACCCGTCATCATGGATAAAACATAAAAAGGAACCTGCCGGCTATGCCGATGGGTTCCTTTTTACATTGCAGCTTTTAAATTTTTGTCATTTTTGACATACTTGTGTCGCCCGGATTCCAAAAGCACAGTTCTCCTGCATGGAGAGATTTCTGTACGTCGATGGTCCGCTGGTTGGAAGAGCCTTTGAAGAGAAGGGTGATGTCTTTTTTCGCGAGAACAAATTCACCGTCCACAAGGATGTCTATATATTTTAGAAGTTCCATTGTTTCAGGCATAATCTTTGCGAAATGACCGAGTATTTCCTTATCGAAAAGATAGCCGGAGAAGCACCAGAGATCTTTTTCCGGATAGGTTTCCTTGAATCGTTTCACCAAGGGGAGAAGTCCCTTTTGGTTGACCGGCTCCATGGGCTCGCCGCCGAGGAGAGTCATGCCCTGGTAGCAGTCCTGCCCCAATTGTCTGATGATGTAGTCTTCCGTTTCTTTCGTGAATGGCTTGCCGTAGTGAAAAGACCATGTATCCGGATTGAAGCAGCCTTTGCAGTGGTGGGTGCAGCCGGAAACGAAAAGGGAAAAGCGGATGCCCGGCCCGTTGGCGATATCATATTCTTTGATTCCGGCGTAGTTCATAAATACCTCGCGATAGGGAATAAAAACGGCGCTCATACAGGATGGCGCCGCCTTATCTTAATAATGATGATTAAAGGTGGAGGACTCTGTCTTTGATTTCCTGTGTGCGGCCCTGGTTCCAGAATTGGGTGCCGATGTATCCGCATGTCCTTCTTGCCACGGACATGGTGTGCTGGTCGTGGTTGCCGCAGTTCGGGCATTCCCAGATGAGTTTGCCGTTTTCATCATCAATAATCTTGATTTCTCCGTCGTAGCCGCACTGCATGCAGTAGTCGCTCTTGGTATTCAGTTCCGCATACATGATGTTTTCATAGATGTACTTCATGACGGCAATGACAGCGGGGATGTTGTTCTGCATATTCGGCACTTCGATGTAGGAAATCGCGCCGCCCGGGGAGAGCCGCTGGAAATCGGATTCAAATTTCAGCTTATGGAAAGCGTCGATATGTTCGGCCACATGGACATGGTAGCTGTTGGTGATATAGTTTTTATCCGTGACGCCGGGGATCATGCCGAAACGTTTCTGGAGGCATTTGGCAAACTTATAAGTGGTGGATTCCATAGGAGTGCCGTAGACGGAGTAACTGATATGTTCGGCGGCTTTCCATTCGGCGCATTTATCGTTCAGTTTCTGCATGACTTTCATGCCGAATGCTTTGCCTTCTTCCGTGGTGTGGGAAACGCCCAGCATTCTTACGCACATTTCATAAAGGCCTGCGTAGCCGAGGGAAATGGTGCTGTAATTATTGAAGAGCAGTTTATCGATGGCTTCGCCTTTTTTCAGACGGGCAAGAGCGCCGTGCTGCCAGAGGATGGGGGCTACGTCGGAAATGGTGCCCAGAAGTCTTTCGTGACGGCAGCGGAGAGCCCGGTGGCAAAGCTCGAGACGGTCTTCAAGGATTTTCCAGAATTCATCCATATTTCCTTCTGCCGAGCAGGCTACGTCTACCAGATTCAGTGTGACAACGCCCTGGTTGAAACGGCCGTAATATTTATGATCACCGTTTTTACCAAGACCTTCCGTGTCGGGGGTGAGGAAGCTGCGGCAGCCCATACAGGGGTATACGTCGCCGTTTTTGTATTCCTTCATGATTTTCGCGGAAATATAGTCGGGGACGAGACGTTTTGCTGTGCATTCCGCAGCAAGTTTCGTCAGCTCATAGTAGGGGGAGTCATCATGGATATTATCTTCATCAAGGACGTAGATCAGTTTCGGGAATGCCGGTGTGATCCATACGCCTTTTTCATTCTTTACTCCCTTCATTCTTTGGAGAAGGACTTCTTTGATGATCATGGCGAGATCGTCACGGGTGCGGCCTTCTGGTACTTCATCAAGATACATGAACATGGTGACGAAAGGAGCCTGGCCGTTACAGGTCATCAGAGTAATGAGCTGGTACTGGATTGTCTGAATACCGCTCTTGATCTCTTCATGGAGACGGGCTTCAACAATTTTGGAAATGATTTCATCATTCATGGATTCGCCGGTCAGCTTCCGTTCTTCGATGACTTCCTTTTTGATTTTCTGACGGCTGATATCGACAAAGGGCGCAAGGTGAGAAAGCGTAAAGGACTGGCCGCCGTACTGGTTGGACGCCACCTGGGCAACAATCTGGGTCGTTACATTGCAGGCGGTGAAGAAGGAATGGGGTTTTTCAATCATCGTCTGGCTGATGACAGTACCGTTCTGGAGCATGTCTTCCAGGTTAATGAGATCGCAGTTATGTTCTTTCTGCGCGAAATAGTCGGCATCATGGAAGTGAATGATGCCTTCATCGTGGGCCTTGACGATTTCTTCAGGAAGAAGAAGGCGGCGCGTGAGGTCTTTGGATACCTCGCCGGCCATATAGTCGCGCTGGGTAGAATTGATGACAGGATTTTTATTGGAGTTTTCCTGTTTTACTTCTTCATTATTAAGTTCGATCAGAGAAAGAATACCGTCATCGGTGGTATTGCTCTTGCGGGAAATTTCGCGTTTATAACGATAACGGACGTATTTCTGGGCCACTTCATAGCCGCGCATTTCCATGATGCCCGTTTCTACCATATCCTGGATATCTTCGACATTAGCCGCGTGGGGATAATTGGAAATTTTCTTCGCGATATTATCCGCAATCGCACGTATCTGGAAATCGTTCATCTGATGGATGCCGGCGACTTCATGATTAGCTTTGCCGATAGCATTGATGATTTTCGTGATATCGAAAGTGACTTCCTGCCCGTTTCTTTTGATGACATTCGTGCGGACGATGACGTTCTCTTCATTTCCCTGTTGCATGACTACACTCCCTATTAATGATTGGATATAATAAAATTAAAATAACACGTACAAAATATAGTTTTTACTTCTGTTGTAATACAACATATTGTATCGTGATTTATAGTACAATATATTTACAGGAAATGGAATAGGAAAAACGAATTAAAAAAATACCATTATTTTTTAAAGCTGCGGAAAATCCAAAATATGGAAAATGCAGGCATGTCGATATGGGGCGGAAAGGAGACAGGAGGCTTTGGCGTTTCACGAAACGTTTCACAATGGAGGTACTCATTCAAGATTTTTTCTATAGGTACCTATAGAAAAGAGGGTACTATATATAGTAGGAAAAGAAATGAAATTTCCATAAATGGTATGAGGGGATAAAGTCTTGTACCGGGGATGGAAGAAACAGCGGCAGAAAAGAAAAGGGGAACGATGATTTTAAAAACGATGATTCTAAAAAGGAAGAGAAAGCCTTCTTTCTTCTTTGCCGGCGGGATTGTGCTATAATGGAACAAATATTATTATCTTTTGGTTTAATTGTTCATATTTTGAGTAAAAATTTTTATATGAGATATACATTGATTAATCAGAGGAGCGCCGGCTTTCATGAGAAATTCTGAAATTCGCAGACAGCATAAAGAAAAATCTTCCACGGTAAAAAAGATTTTTCTTTTTCTTTTCATTATTGTTTTTATTGCAGGTGCCGGGGCGGCGGCAGGTTTCTTTCTGTCGGTGAGCAGCGGGCTTCCGGATATTTCCGCAAATATTGCACCGGATGCGTCATCCCGCATTTATGATGCCAAGGGGCGGCTTATTACTACGGTTCACGCCGAGGAAAACCGTCTCCCCGTGTCCATTGATGAAGTGCCGGCTAATTTACAAAACGCATTTATTGCGGTAGAGGATAACCGCTTTTATGAACATCACGGCGTGGATCCTCTCGGTATCATCCGTGCCGTTTTCAGAAATATCATCAGCGGCAATGCTACGGCGCAGGGGGGGAGCACCATTACGCAGCAGCTGGCGCGAAACGCTTTCCTTTCGCAGGAACAGACGTTGAAACGCAAGCTGCTGGAGGCTTTTCTTGCCCTAAAGATAGAGCGGCAGTATACCAAAAAAGAAATTCTGGAAATGTATATGAACCAGATTTATTTCGGACAGGGCTGTTATGGGATCCAGACGGCGTCTAAAGTGTATTTTGGAAAAGACGTGAAGGATTTGTCTCTTGCCCAGTGCGCACTTATAGCGGGTCTTCCGAACAGTCCAAATTATTACTCTCCGTTCCACAGTGTGGAAGCGGCAAAACAGCGGCAGTCCATTGTTCTTGATCAGATGGTGAAGTACGGGTACATTACCGAGAATGAGGCTGCTGCGGCAAAAGAAGCGGATATTCATCTGGCCCGGCCCCAGGAACAGCGGGGAACGGATAGTGTGGCGTCTTATTTTGTAAATTATGTCATTCACTTGATCAGCGAAAAGTATGATTCCGATGCGATATACAAAGAGGGCCTGCAGATTTACACTACGCTGGATCTTGATTTGCAGAAGGAAGCAGAAGCGGCTCTGAAGAAAAATCTTCCTGATGCCTATACCGATGATAATAATCTGACTCAGCCCCAGGGTGCCCTTGTTTCCATAGAAGTGGGAACGGGATATGTCCGTGCCATGGTAGGTGGCCGCGGACAGGATCATTTTAACCGTGCTGTGCAGATGACCCGCCAGCCGGGTTCGGCTTTCAAACCTTTTGTCTATCTGACGGCATTTGCAAACAAAGTAACGCCTTTCGACATTCTTAGTAATGAAACGAAAGATTTCGGCGGCGGCTGGACACCGAAGAATTACGGTGGCACTTCCGGCGGCAGTGTAACCGTCATGGAAGCGCTTGTGAAGTCCATGAATATACCTACGGTCTATCTGGCGGATCAGGTAGGTATGGGAAAAGTTATTCAGACGGCAAAAAATGTGGGAATTTCCACCTTAGTTACCGAGGGTGAATACAGTGATACGAACTTGGCAACAGCTCTCGGTGGTCTGACTTACGGCGTGTCCGTCTGGGATATGGCAAAAGCATACAGCGTGTTTGCAAACGGCGGCAAACTGGTAGAACCGACAGTCATTATGAAAGTTGTTGACCGCAATGGAAAAGTAATTGAAGATCATTCCGGTGCGCGGGAAAGTACACAGGCCGTTGATGAAGCCTCGGCATGGACATTGACGAGCGTGCTGGAAGAAGTTATCTCCCGCGGAACTGGCGGAAATGCATATATCGGACGGCCGTCGGCAGGAAAGACAGGGACTACTGATGATGAACATGACGCATGGTTTGTCGGATATACGCCGGATCTCTCCACGGCTGTCTGGGTCGGCGATGACACATCCACCAATGCGGGGTATACCGGCGGCACCATTCCTGCAGCGATCTGGCGCGATTATATGTACGAAGCGGAAAGCAGTTACACCGTGAAGAATTTCGAAATTCCTGCCTCCGTAAGAAGCAGTATGGAAAAAGCAAGAGCCGCGCGGGCAAAGCAGGAAGCGGAAGCGGCGGAAAAGAAGAAAAAGGAAGAAGCGGAGAAAAAGAAAAAAGCATTGAAGGATAAAGTGAAATCTGCGGGGAATAAACTTCTTGATAGGATTTCGGGCCGGTCGGCAGAAAAGTCCGGGGAAAAACAGTAATGGGAAGAATATAAATTGACAAAGGACAGGACGTTTCGTAAAAGGCGTCCTTTTCTTTTGCAGAAAATATGAAAACGGGAAAAGGAATATGTGTTATGTAATGATAAAAAGTAATGAAAACAGCATACATTTATGCTAAAATTACAACGGACTTTCTTTTTATAGTTAGTGTCTGGGATATATGCTAAAATTGCTTTGGTAAGTAAACATATTTAAGATTTGAGAGGAGATGTTTTTCATGAAATGGAAGGCTCTTGCTGCGTGCACCCTGGCCGGACTGGCGTTGATTGCTGCCGGCTGCGGCGGCGGTGACAAGGCGGCTGCAGGCGGTGCGAAAGCGGGCGGTCAGGATCTGAAAGGCAAGAAGTTGGTGATGTATGTGTCTTTCCATGAAGACACGGCGAAAGAACTGGCGGATCTGTTTAAGAAGCAGACCGGTGCAGATGTAAGCTTCATCCGTCTGCCGACCGGGGAAGCTCTTGCCCGTATCACGGCAGAAAAAGACGCACCGAAAGCGGATATCTGGCTCGGCGGCACGGCGGACGCCCATGCGAAAGCGGCGGCTGACGGACTTCTGGAAGCTTATAAATCCAAGAATGCCAAAATGATCATGCCTGAATACCAGGACAAAGACGGTTTCTGGTATGGCACGTATCTGGAAGTTTTGGCAATCGGCTACAATGAAAAACGTTTCAATGAAGAATTTAAACCGAAAGGCGTCGCCGCTCCGACGACACTGCAGGATCTTCTGAAACCGGAATTCAAAGGGGAAATTATTATGCCTGATCCCCGTAAATCCGGTACAGGCAACACCTTTATCAGTTCCGTTCTCCAGAATATGGGTGAAGAAAAGGGCTGGGAATATCTGAAAGCGCTGAAACCGCAGATAGCGCAGTTCACTCCTTCCGGATTCACACCGGGACAGAAAGCCGGTGCCGGCGAATATCTTATCGCTGTCAACTTTATTTCCGATCAGAATCTGGTCAGCGCCAAGGGACAGAAATTGGTGAGCACCATTTACGATCAGGCAGGCTGGACAGTATGTCCCGTAGGCAAGATTAAGAACAAAGCCAATGAAGATGTGGCGAAAGCGTTTATTGATTTCGTCCTTACCAAAGAAGCGGGAGATATCCTTGTAAAGACGACGAACGGCATTGCCTGCAATCCGGAAGTGGCTCCGCCCCAGGGCATGAAGCCGCTGAAAGAGCTGCCGCTGTTCAAGACTTATGATTTGGTCAAGGCGGGCGCCGATAAACAGAAGAACTGCGATACATTCTTTGCTGAATAATATGTCTGTCAAAAAGCTGCCTCCACCAATGACGGTGGGGGTAACTTTTTATCTATTACTTTTACTTATTTAAGAAATAGTCTGCTTTATACCTGCCCTTCCCTCGCCGATGGAAAAGCCGGAAGGCACCTGCTGTTTTAAAGAAATAAATCCTTTTTATATCTAAGGAGTTTTGTATGAATGAAAAAGAGTCCGGCCGCGAACACACCGGAATCGCAGCGGAGATGAAAGTGCTTCTTCGGGAGCCGCCGCTTCTCATCGGTATTCTTGCCGTATTCCTTCTGTTTGCCGTATTTATTATTTATCCTTTTGTGAAAATTCTTCTCGTTCCGACATCGGTAGACTGGATGCGCGCCGTCACGGATAAGGAGTTCATCGAGGTATTCAGCCACACGATCTTCTCGTCCTTTGTTGCTACGGCGACGGCTATCGTTTTCGGATTCATTTTCGCTTACGGTGTGAATTACACGAATATGCCGTGCAAGCGTTTCTTCCAGGTGGTGGCTCTGCTTCCTACCATGGCGCCGTCCGTTGTCAGCGGTCTGGCATTCATCATGCTTTTCGGCCGCCGCGGCTTTATTACATGGGAAATGCTTCATTTGAAGGTGGATCTTTACGGACCTGTCGGGCTTTGGGTAGCGCAGACTATCGCTTTTTTCCCGCTGGCGTACATCACTATTTCGGGTGTCTTGAAAAATATCAGTCCGAATTTGGAACTGGCGGCACAGAACCTGGGGGCGAAAGGGTGGTACCTTTTCCGTACGGTGACCCTCAGACTGGCGACGCCGGGGCTGGCAAGCGCGTTCCTCTTGGTCGGTATCAACTCATTGGCGGACTTTGGCAATCCCATGCTGGTCGGCGGTAATTACCATGTTCTGGCCACGGAAGCATACACACAGGTCACCGGTGCCTGGGATCTTCCCATGGGCGCCACGCTTTCTGTATTCCTTGTCATTCCGACACTCATTGTTTTCTTTGTACAGCGGTATTATCTGGAAAAGAACTCTTACGTTACTGTTACGGGAAAGCCCGTGGCGGGCCTCATCCGTGTGACGGCGGGACCGGCGGCAACATGGTGTTTCTTTACTTTCTGCATGCTTCTCAGCCTGGGCATCCTTATGATTATCGGCGTGGTCGTGCTTTTTGCCTTTACCGTTTCTTTCGGTGCGGATTACACCTTCACTCTTGAGTATTTCAAAGAAGGCGTCATCAACTCCAATGTCATGGTGAACTCCTGGGTGGCATCCATGTCCACGGCGGCAATCAGCACGGTCTTCGGCATTGCTCTGGCGTTTCTGGTGCTCCGTAAAAAATTCCCGGGAAGAACAGTTATGGATTTTCTTGCCATGCTTCCCGTCTCTCTGCCGGGGACGTTTATCGGTCTTGCCATGATTCTCGCCTTTAATGACGGACCGCTTGAAATGACGGGTACGCTTGCTATTATCATTCTCGGTATGGCCCTCCGCCAGCTGCCGGTAGGATATCGGCAGGCCGTGGCGGGGCTGAAACAGATCGAAGGCTCTTTAGAGCAGGCGTCTACCAACTTAGGGGCAGGCAGCTTCACGACTTTCCGGAAAATTGTGCTGCCTATGCTGAAAAATTCACTTTCTGTCAGCTTTGTATACGCGTTCATGCGTTCCATGAACACCTTAAGCACCGTTATTTTCCTCGTGTCACCGGAATGGAACCTGGCGTCCATCAATATCATGAGCCTGGCAAATCAGGGATTCCTCCCGACTGCCAGCGCCACTGCTGTAGGCATCATGCTTGTTATTTACCTGACTTTCGGTGTGGTAAAACTGATACTCCGTGACAAGATTAATATCTTTGATTTATAATCGCTCAAAGTTTACAACAGAGGTGGAAATATGTCAGACTTAGTATTGCAGCTGAAACAGATTAATAAATATTTCGGTCAGAGCCATGTCATCAAAGACGTGAACATTGATTTTGAAAAGGGGCATTTCGTTACTTTCCTCGGACCGTCAGGCTGCGGTAAGACCACGCTTCTCCGCATGGTGGCAGGTTTCTATGAGCCGGATGACGGGGAAATACTTCTCAACGGCAAACGTATCGAAAGGATCCCTCCTTACAGCAGAAATACGGCCATGGTATTTCAGGAATATGCTCTCTTTCCGCATATGAACGTTTTTGATAATGTTTCCTATGGACTTCGTGTGAAGAACCGTCCGAAAGAGGAAATAGAAAGACGTGTCAAAGAAGCGCTTGACCTCATGCAGCTCAAAGGCATGGAGGACCGTTTCCCGAACCAGATGTCCGGCGGACAGCAGCAGCGTGTCGCTGTGGCCCGTGCCCTTGTCATGAATCCTGAAGTTCTTCTTCTTGATGAACCGCTGTCCAATTTGGATGCGAAGCTGCGCGAAAGCGTCCGCGTGGAACTCCGTGATATTCAGAAGAAGATGGGGCTTTCCACGATTTATGTCACTCATGACCAGTCGGAAGCGCTTTCCATGTCGGACATGATTGTTGTTCTGAAAGGCGGCGTCGTCCATCAGACAGGATCGCCCCAGGAGATCTACTTTGAACCGAAGACGCCGTTCGTGGCGGACTTCATCGGCACGACAAACCTCCTCAGCGTAAAAGGGCTGGGAGAAAATACTGTTTCTTACGGAAACGACAGAATTCCCACTACGAAGAGCGTAAATGCAGGGCAGGAATACTGCCTGAGCATCCGTCCCGAATGTCTGAAGTTGGTGAAAGAGGCCGTTGACGGGCAGGTGAATGTAAAAGTCACCATTCAAAATAAAATGTTCCTTGGAGAAAAAATCCGCTACTTTGTCAATGACAGTCTTGGCAAGGAATGGATTATCGATATTTACGACCCCGGCAGGACGATCCTGGAAGGCGAAGCATATGCCGCTTTCCCCTTTGAAAAGGCATGGCTCATTGAAGATCTGACGGATTGAAATGAAAAAAGAGCGGAGTTTCCGTAAAAAGAAACGACGCTCTTTTTTGTCTGCCGAAAAGGCATGAGTGGAGGGGCTGTGACAAGGCACAAAAATATTTTGTCACAGCCTCTTTATAATTGGCTATGGCAGATCCCTCAGCAGATCGTTTACATGAGAAGCAGCTTTCACGTTCCTGTATTCTTTTACCAATACGCCTTTTTCATCAATGATGAATGTGGAGCGCTCGATGCCCATGTATTTTTTCCCGTACATGCTCTTTTCTTTCATGACGCCGTACAAATTGCATACCGTTTCCTTTTCATCGGAAAGGAGCGGGAAATTAAGTTCATACTTGTCGCGGAAATTGCAGTGCTTTTTCACGCTGTCGCGGCTCACGCCAAGTACGGAATAACCCCGCTTCTTAAATTCTTCCAGATTGGCGCGGAATGCCTGCGCTTCCAGCGTGCACCCGGAAGTATTATCTTTCGGATAGAAATAAAGAATCACCTTCCCGCCCTTGTAATCGGAAAGGGAAATATCCTGTCCGCCGTCAGACGGAAGTGTGAATAGGGGCGCTTTTTTGCCCACCGTAAGATCTGCCATGATAACCTCCTTAAAGAAATATATTTTCTTTCATTATAGTATGGGGGAGACAGGATGTAAAACGGAGAAAAAGCCGTAAAAGTATTTCTTCTCCGGCAGATGGATAGCAAAGCATAAGGCGGACAGGTTTTTCGGATTTATTCCGTATATTTAATTTCTTTATTGACATATAGACCCCAGGAGGGTATAGTCTAATCAGAAAGAAGATTTTCGATTCAGCAGTAAGAATGAGAGAGAGTACGGAAAAGCAGAGAGGGAAATGAAATGGAAGCGAAGGAGACAAAGCAGATGGCCGGTATGGAAACAGAGGAAGCCTGCTGTCGTACGGAACGGACACCGGCAGAACAAAAGAAACTGCTTACCCGCCTTAAGACGGTGGAAGGGCAGATCAGGGGCATACAGAAAATGGTGGAAGCCGACGCGTACTGCCCCGATATCCTCATACAGGTATCGGCTGTATCCAATGCGCTGAATTCTTTTAACAAACTGCTTCTGGCATCCCATATCCGAGGCTGCGTTTCCGATGATATCCGCGAAGGCCGGGACGGAAAAGTGGATGAGCTCTGCACCATGCTCCAAAAACTGATGAAATAATTTTTTGACAGGAAATGAAAGAGGTAAAAAATGAGACAATATACGGTTACAGGCATGACCTGCGCAGCGTGCCAGTCCCATGTGGAAAAGGCAGTTGCTGAAGTGCCGGGGGTCTCTTCGGTGGCCGTGGCGCTCCTGACAAATTCCATGGCGGTCGACGGCACCGCATCAAACGAAGAAATCATCCGCGCCGTTGAAAACGCGGGGTACGGAGCGCGGCTCAAAGGTGAAGAAAAGAAAAAGAGCTCCGCTTCAGAAAAACTGGCACAGGAAGCGGAAGCACTGGCCGACCATGAAACACCGAAGCTCAAAAGGCGCCTCATATGGTCTGCCGTATTTCTTGCGCTCCTCATGTATATCACCATGGGGCACAATATGCTCGGCTGGCCTGTTCCCGCATTTTTTGACCATAATCATCTGGGACTTGCTCTGACAGAAATGTTCCTTGCCCTTATCGTGATGTATGTCAATAAGGATTTCTTTCTTTCCGGCGGGAAATCCCTCGCCCATGGCGCGCCGAATATGGATACCCTCGTGGCGCTCGGCTCGGGAGTTTCCTTTCTCTGGTCGCTCTATGTCCTTTATGAGATGACCTACCTCCTTACGCAAGGCACATCGAATGCGGATCTCATGGGATTTTACCATGACCGGCTCTACTTCGAGTCCGCCGCCATGATTCCTGCTCTCATCACCGTAGGGAAAACACTGGAATCCCTCTCCAAAGGCCGGACCACCGATGCTTTGAAAAGTCTGATGAGGATGGCGCCGAAAACGGCGTTCATCGAAAAAAACGGGCAGGAAGTATCCGTTGCCATCGACGAGGTGCAGCCGGGAGATATCTTTGTCGTAAGACCGGGAGAAACCATTCCCGTAGACGGCGTGATTATAGAAGGTACGACAGCGGCGGATGAATCCGCTCTTACGGGAGAATCCGTTCCGGTGGACAAAGCGGAAGGCGACCCCGTGAAAGCCGCCACCATAAACCGTTCCGGATTCATCCGTGCCCGTGCCACCCGTGTAGGCGAAGACACGACCTTCTCACAGATCATCCGCATGGTCAGCGATGCGGCTGCTACAAAAGCGCCGATTGCAAGAATCGCTGATGCCGTGTCCGCCGTCTTTGTACCTGCCGTTATCGGTGTAGCCGTTCTCGTCATGATCGTGTGGACACTCCTCGGCGCGCCCGTGGCGAAAGCATTGGAATACGCCATCTGCGTCCTCGTCATTTCCTGTCCCTGCGCGCTGGGACTGGCAACGCCCGTTGCCATTATGGTCGGCAGCGGCGTAGGCGCGAAAAACGGCATTCTTTTCAAAACAAGCGAATCTCTTGAAAATGCGGGGAAAATACAGATCGTCGCGCTTGACAAGACCGGTACCGTTACGGAAGGAAAACCGGAGGTCACCGGCATTTATCCTGCGGGACATATGACGGACGATGAACTTCTCCTTCTGGCATATTCGCTGGAATGGAAATCCGAGCATCCCCTTGCCCGGGCCGTTGTGGAAAAGGCGGAAGAAAGAGGCATGAGTCCGAAAGAAACTTCCGGATTCCAGGTTCTTGTGGGAAACGGCCTTGCCGCTATTATGGACGGGGACACGATTCACGGCGGGTCGGAAACCTATATTTCCACGCTGGCGGATATACCGCAGGATATGACAGAACTCTCCCGGGCATTGGGGGGAGAAGGGAAAACGCCGATTTTCTTTGAACGGAACGGGATCTTCTTGGGGATTATAGCCGCCGCCGATGTGATTAAGAAAGACTCCGCCCAAGCTGTTAAAGAACTGCAGCATATGGGGATCGAAGTTATCATGCTGACAGGAGATAATCAGCGGACGGCAGACGCCATCGGGAAAGAAGCAGGCGTTGACCGTATCATTGCCGGTGTTCTTCCTGACGGAAAAGCGGATGTCATCAGGAAACTGCAGGAACGGGGCAGAACGGCCATGGTAGGGGACGGGATTAATGATGCGCCGGCGCTTACCGGGGCAGATATCGGGATTGCTATCGGCGCAGGGACGGATGTGGCTGTCGACTCCGCCGATATCGTTCTTATGAATTCCAGGCTCACCGACGTTTCCGCTGCCATCCGATTAAGCAGGAAGACGCTGAAAAATATCCATGAAAATTTATTCTGGGCCTTTGCTTATAATATTCTGCTTATCCCCGTGGCGGCCGGTGTATATCCCATGATTTCCATAAATCCCATGTGGAGCGCGGCGGCGATGGCTCTTTCCAGTGTCACCGTCTGTCTGAATGCCCTTCGGCTGAATCTGTTTAAAGTCCATGACAGCGGGAAGGACAAGCCTCTGAAGAAGAAAGCGCTTCTGCCGGCGGAAGTGCCTGGCGCAAAAACCGGCACTGCTATAGAGAAGAAAGAGGCGGCAGGAAAGGAAAGGGCGGCTATTATTTCCGTAGAAGGCATGACCTGTGAAATATGCGAGCACCACGTGGAAAATGCGTTGAAGAAAATAAAAGGTGTTGTGGAAGCAAAAGCGGATCATACCACAGGAAAAGTAAATATGACCTGCTCGGCCGATCCTAATGAAGAAACCGTGAAGAAAGCAATTTCCGAAGCGGATTACATTTACAAAGGAATGGTATTTCCAAAGGAGGAAATGAAAATGAAAGAAACAGTAAAAATTGAAGGCATGATGTGCGGCCACTGCGAGGCGGCAGTAAAGAAATCGCTGGAGGCCATTGACGGCGTGGATCGCGCGGAAGTGTCCCATGAAACGGGTACCGCCGTGCTCACCCTTTCCAAAGAAGTCGCTGATGCGGATGTACGGAAGGCTGTCGAAGACAAAGATTACAAATTCGTAAGCATCGAAAAATAAAATCAAAAATGAAAAGCCCGCGGGAGAAAAAAGCTCATCGCGGGCTTTTCACGTATCCGTCTTGGACCAGGTTTGCATTAAATGTTTATTTTCGTGGTTAGGAATGCGGGAACGGAAAGCTGATGCAAAACAGTATAGAGGGTGGAATCCGTTATCGTAATGTATTGATATGAAATGTCCTGTAAGCCTTGTTTGCCTTTTCAGAAAAAACGGGAGAGCGGTATTTCTGGAAGCCGATTCCCTTATACAGTAAAAAAGGACGGCTCGCACCGTCCCTTTTCAGGAGTATAAAAAAATAAAGGAAGTTGGAAAGGAGTGATTTTCGCTTGGGAGTGCGAAAATTTCCCAACGGCAGAACCGTTTCATGAATCCGCTTCTGCCTGTAAGTAGTATATCACAAATAAATGATTTTGAAAACTACTTTCAATTATTTTTTAAAATTTTTTATGGAAGCGGTATTTACA